>Ga0131853_10002859_pt1 | contig 30933 bp, 29 predicted proteins | sample TergutLab28metaG_FD_92764 | JGI IMG/M metagenome (GOLD analysis project Ga0131853, IMG submission 92764) | Labiotermes labralis P1 segment gut microbial communities from Petit-Saut dam, French Guiana - Lab288 P1 (version 2) (version 2) | ecosystem: Host-associated > Arthropoda: Insects >... | reverse complement strand
CTGTGTCTTTTTTAGCTTCAAAGATTATCACAGTCGATAGATTTTTGTTTTTTGGAAAGTAGGGATTTTTGTTTGCCATTTCGCGACCATTTTAGTTTACCAGTCACATACATATCAAACAAGAAGCCATTGGATACTGCCGGTCACAGAGACCCCTGTGGCTTTGATAAAATTTTAACTTTTTCTGAAAACGGCAAGTTTATATTGTTGATGGAGCCGACCGAAATAAAAAATCCACTTGAAATTGTGGAATCGGAAATAACGAGCGTAGACATACTGCACGAGGAAGGGGTTGGAATAAACCTTGACGGTGGGCGTGTAGTTGCTTTGTACATTTTTCATAATTCACATAATGTTTATTTATAACTCGGCTTAGATTTTTATAATGAGTCAGAGCAAAGTTACATAATAAATGATTGCGTGACATACATATTAAGTAGGGTGGTTACATGGATAAGAGCAGAGAGTTTATCATTGATAACAGTGCAGTTAATTTAGCCCTGATAGAAATAAAACTTTCAGTAAATCAAAACCTTTATAATCAAGGGGCTATCACTGAGGAAATGTATACGAAGGCAAAAGAACTTATTATTAAGAGTAGGTAGTACATAGTTTTAAGGCTGTTTTAAGCAAAAATTAACAGCCTTTTTTTATTTGACAACTATATTTGCATAATATATGATGATGGTTAGCGCAAAGATATATTTCGGGGAGTGTTTATAATGGACATATATAAAATAAGAAATGAAATGAACACAGGAAAATCCATTTTTGACTTGCCATTACGTGTTACATTTTATGCAAGAGTTTCAACGGGTTCAAATGAACAGGCGAATTCATTAAAAAATCAAATTGATTTTTATTCTGATTTTATTAAACAAAATCCATTGTGGACGTATGTGAACGGATATATTGATGAAGCATTAAGCGGAACAAGCGTATCAAAAAGAGAATCATTTCTTAAAATGATTGACGATGGGAAGTTGGGAAAATTTGATTTTATTATTACAAAAGAAATATCCAGGTTCTCCAGAAATACTCTTGACAGTATAAAATATACACAAGAATTACTTACAGCAGGAGTTGGTGTTTTATTTCAATCAGACAATATTAACACACTTATGCCCGACTCAGAACTGAGATTAACTATTATGGCAAGTCTTGCCCAAGATGAGGTGCGAAGGCTTTCAGAGCGCGTTAAATTTGGTCATAAGCGCTCCGTAGCGAAAGGCATTGTTTACGGGAATAACAGAATAACGGGCTATACAAAGCAAAATGGAAAATTAATCATTAATGAAAAAGAAGCTGAAATGGTTCGTAAAATATTTCATATGTATGCAACAGAGAATATTGGTATAAGAGCCATTGCTACAGAGCTTTATAATCAAGGATATAGGAATGAAAATGACGGTGATGTTAATTTTATTACAATTAGACGCATACTTGTAAACCCTAAGTATAAGGGTTATTATTGTGGTAATAAATCTTTTAAATATGACTACAAATCTGCACGCCAAACAAAATTGGACGAATCTGAATGGGTTATATATAAAGACGAAGATAATATCCCGCCCATTGTATCAGAGGAGTTATGGGATAAAGCCAATGCTATTTTAAAAATGAGAAGTGAAAATATGAAAGGCAATGGAAAGACTAGCTATCAAAACAGATATTTATATAGTGGTAAAATATATTGCAGTGAACATAATATTCCTTATTATAGAACTTTGTATAGATATCCTTCAGGCAATAAAGAAGTGTGGCATTGCAGAGAATATAAACAAAAAGGTAAGGCTGCTTGTGAATCGCCCTCTATTTATACAACAGAATTAAACGAGATAATAAAAGATGCTTATAATTTGATTGTAAAAGATAAATCAAAAATTGTAAGCGACCTTATGGAAATATACTCGTCAATTAGCAATGACTCAAAAATTAAAGAGGATATAGCAAAAATAAAAACCGAAATAGCCGACATCGCAAAAAGGAAAGATAAGCTATTAGACCTTAATATAAATGGTCATATATCTGACGATGAATTTTCAAGAAGAAATAGAAAATTCAATTTAGATGTAGAAGGGCTAGAAGTTAGGCTGATAAGCTTGGAAGAAGAAGAAGAAAAAAACATAAGCATTAATTCACAAATTGCAGCGTTGGAAAAATTGATAGACAACAACTTAGATTATAAATCAGGGTTGGATAATTCGGTTGTTGATTCGCTTGTTGACCGTATAGTAGTAACTAAGACGGATGATAAAAAGGTCATTGACCTAGATGTATATTTTAAAGTGCTTGGAAATGATGTGAGATATCGCATTGACAGAAATCAAAGCACATCTTTTACTGCGAATGAGAAAGGGAATGACGACACTTCCGTTTGCTTACCATCAGCCCTATAATCGTCGGAGCAATTCCCAAAACAGTTGTAAATCCCTCTTTAGCGCCCACAATAAAATGGTCGTATACTGGTACTTTTTTACTGAACGCGTACATAAGAATTCCCGCGAAGGTTATGGGTATTATTAAATCTGAAAGAAAGAGAATTATTTGGTTCATTTTAACACTATCCCCACCTTTTTCTAATATGCTTATTCAATAAAATGCGTGGGTATTCATAACTATACAAATATTTGCACATGATGCGCTCATTATATATAATGAAACGGAAAAATTGATTATTATAAAAAATCTCTTGTTATGTAGGATGTGTAAAATGAACATCATAGGTCTTGATTTTGGGACTACAAACAGTACAATTAGTTTTTACAATGTCGAATCGCAGGTGTTGGACAGTTTTCGATTGGATGCGTCGGCAAGTGACTATATACCATCGGTAATTACTTATAATAAGCATAAAGAAACGGATATATCCATAGGAAATGCGGCTAAATTAAGTTTAACCTCTAAAAATACCGAAACCTATGAAAATTTTAAACTGCGTTTATGCGGAAATTTTAATAATGCAAACGAAATAATTGAAGGAAAAACCAAAACTCCCCTTCAAGTTACTCATGATTTTTTAAAGCATCTTTTTTCGGCATATAGAAACAAGCAACGAATTAATACAATAGATTTTGTAACCATGACCATACCGGAAGCATGGTTACATAGCCAATCCGCTCGTGAAAATATTGAAAAAATATTTAATAAACTGGGTTTTGATGATTTCCAATTCCAATTAGAGAGCGAACCTGTAGCGGCAGCGGCATACTTTTGTCATGCGTACGAGCAAAAAAATACAAGCAAGTATCATGGCTTTATATTGGTAATTGACTTTGGCGGCGGAACTTTGGATGTAACATTATGCGAATCTACAGACGGCAGTACGGTCAAAGTTTTAGAACGGCGTGGATTTGGCGAGTACGGGCAAACCAATGGATGCGCGGGCGTAGCCTTTGACGAAGCGGTAATGGAGAAGCTGATTAAAGATAATAACTTACCCATTCAAAAAAACAGCCCGCAGTTTATTAAGCTTCGAAGTCGTTTTGAAAACCGAAAAACAGCCGAAATTGATAAAATAGCCGAGAACCTTAAGCACTATTATTACGACCCGATGATTATAGAAGGCGAAATTCTTTTCACACTGCAATACAACGACGACGGGGATGAAATTAATATTAGCTGTGAGGATTTAGCACATTGCTTTGAATTAATAAACGCTCCCGTGCTAAAAGAAGCGTTAAATGATGTAAGCCAATTTTTTAGCACTCACGGGGTAAACAGTGCTGTACAGGATAATTTCAGAGTTTTATTGGTAGGCGGATTTAGCAATTTTTATGCGGTGGAAGAAGAAGCGCGGCGGTTTTTCGGTTCAAAAACAGGTTTTGTGGATAAAAGGTTTGAGCAGCCTTTTTCAATCACAAACCGTGCCTTGGCTATATCCCGGGGTGCAGCATTAATAGCCCAAAAAGCAATTGAAGTAGAGCATGTTTACCCGCACCACACAGGCTATACGGTAGTTTATCGTGACGCTCAGGATAAATGGACAGAAAAAGATATACTCGTTGCTGAAAAAGGTGTAAACGCCACAAAAGCGATATACTCCACTGAATCCGTCCGGTTTTTACGACCATCCGGTGAGGTTAAAATATTTTTAAATTACAGAAGGGATGATAATACCGGACGAAAAATATTAATTATTTCGTTAAATCAATTATTCTCTCATTTCGACTACAACGAAAGTTATAAGATAGGTTTTTCTATAAATAAGAACCGTACTCTTCTATTACACCTTAAAGATAAAAGCGGTAACGAAATCCAATCAGTAATAATCAAGGAGTAAAATTCATATGGATGCTACTTTTTTCGGAATATTGGCGACCCAAATTCAAACCTTGAAAGAAACGGATAAAACCAACCGTAAAGAAGCAAACGAGATTTTAATGAAAACAGTTAAGCTTCTTCTGGATAATATAGATTACTCCGGTGATACTCTTTGTTGTTATGATAAAATTGGAATGAGAAAAATGTTTTCGTCTTTTAGTAATGTGGCGCAAACCGCCTGCGATTTTTATGAAAAAGCCAAACCTTATTTAGACCCTGTGGCTTTAAGCGGGGAGCTTGCTCAAAGACTGGAAAGAGCTTCTGAAAAGATAGGTGAAACAACAGCACTCTTTCAAACTATCGAAAATGAAAACTCTGCTATTTTAGAAAAAGAGCAAGAATTAAACGAAATATCAACCGCTCATTTTAAATTGGAAGAAAAAATTACAAAGCTATTAGAAATTGAAAAGACTATTACTCCGGATAAAACGGAAGCACTGCAAGCCCAAATTAACCGGTTGGAAGAAGAGCTAGAAACAGCCCAAAATAATAATAATAACCTCGAGCAGATATTAGCCGAATACAAGGAAACGTTAACATCCTTAGAAAACAGCTTCATTCGTGAAAATGAGGAAAAAACAATGATTGAGGAAAATATAACCGAAATCATCAATGCGCGACAAGATACCTTGCGCAAAATATATACCCAAAAAGAAAAAAATTTGGACAGTATTAAATCCCGGTTAATAAAATATTTACAAAAATATGCCGACTTCGAAAATGAAGTAACAAAGTTTCATAATACCTACAATTTTTATAAAATGCATTTTGAGGAAAACGGCAAAATCAACCAAAAGCTGCGCGAACAGGGCATAACGTCCGGGGTTAACAATGAACTGGCTGAGTTAGAATCTTCTGTGGGAAGCGAACTTATCCGGTATGACGGAATGATAAAAGTGTTACTCGCAGAGCAAAAAGCACTAAAGGATGAAATATTAAGACTGCAAAATAAATAAAGAAAGAGTGGTAAAAAATTAAACTCCGGCTTTACATGACTGCCGAAAACACTCAAGCATTGGGTCCCTTTAACCGTTATGTAATCTGGACACAAGGTTGTTTCCGGAATTGTTCAGGCTGTTTGGCAAAAGATTCTCAAGCTTTAGATGGCGGATATGAAGTGGAAACTGATACTATCTCGCGAGCAGTCTGTCAAAATAAAAATATTGAAGGTGTAACCATAAGTGGCGGAGAACCCTTTTTGCAAGCAGAAGCATTGACGGATGTAATAAGTAAAATAAAAGCAAACCGTGATATTGGTGTTATTCTTTATACCGGGTACGATTTTCATGAAATAAAAGATAATCCCTTATGCGCACTTTGTGACCTTATTATAGACGGCCCTTATATCCATGAACTAAACGACAATTTGAGCCTTCGCGGTTCGTCAAATCAAAAGATACATTTAATAACCCCCAGGTATAAAAATGAAATATCTTTATACGGCGATAAAGGAAGAAAAATTGAATTACTTTTTCGCAATGGAAACATCACGATGATAGGTGTTCCTGATAAAAAAAGTTTAAAAACTCTTGGAAGGAGAAATGAGCAATGAGCGGAATCAAAGATGTGAGAGTAACCATGACTAGAATGGAAAGAGATAGAATGATTAATGAAGCAAGAAGGTCAAACCTGACTGCCCAGCAGGCGGAACAACGCGCCATAACCACCCAGAACGCTTTAAATGCCGCCAACCGCCAAATGGAAAACCTTAACCGGACATTAAGTAAAGAAATTCATGGGCTTCATTATGATTTACGAAATATGGCACAGGAGCAAAACCGGCGTTTAGCTCAGCAGTCGCAGCATTTTGAGGGAATGGTATCCGATTTAAAAGTGCAAATGGAACAGGATAAAAAAGAATTGCAAAGCTCCATTAACAATATTCAAGCCGGAATCGAAGCCAAAGAATCAAATCACCGCACCATCGCGGAGTTTTGGGCCAGTCAGTCTCAGGTATTTTTTACGGACATAGAGCAATACCGGCATGAAATTTTTGCGCCGGGACAGTTGGAAAAACTAAAAGGGCAACTTGTGCAAATCAATCACGATATGCAAAACGAAGCGTATCAAGCTGCGATTGCTTCCGCCCGGAATGTATTTTACCAAGCCGTTGAACTGAAAGAAAATATTGTAAACTCGGAAATCGAATGGTCACACCATAATAAGGAATTTTTACAATCGTTGGCAAATGCAAAATCAGACCTTGATTATTATCAGACGATGCAATTTACATTTAAAACTGATAAAGGCGATGAGACAACAGACGCAAATATTGATTATTGGACCAATGGGGGATTATCAGAATCTGCGGACGCTTTAGCACAGGTAGAGCAAAAAGCTGAAGACAGAGACCGGTTTCAAACGCGGGAATTAATAAGTATGACGGAGTCATTAGGCGAAATAAGCGAACAAATGGAGACTGCTGAACAAAAGGCAAAAGAAGCGTTTATATCTTCACAAATGCGCGCCGAAATGGCGAATAAACTGATTCATGCTTTGTCTGATTGCGGTTGGTCATGTGATGGCGTTACTTACGAAGGAGAGGAACACCGTGAACCGGTACATGTTAAATTGTCCGATGGTATGGGCAATGAAATCGTTGCGGTTATTGCTCCCGAGCAAATGGATATGTCAAATAACCTGGAAATAAATTTTTTTGACCCAAATAATAATGATGAAGCACAAAGACAAATTTGGATTGGAAATATACAAAACAGCTTGAAAGAAAGCGGTTTGGGAGTTTCAGCACCAACTTGCCGGGAGGGTTTCGAAAATCAAGCCTCGAATAACGATGCCTTGCGCGATATCTGTGCCACGGCAGCTAAAAGTCCCGGTAAAAACAGGGAGGTAAAATCATCCTGATGGCGGAAGAAAAAAAGGAAATATGCCCTGTATGCAAAACATCATGTGATACCAAATTTTGTACGGTATGTGGTTTCGGCCAACGGTGCGAAGTTTTTATGAGCGAAGACGATGGCAATTATTGGTATGCTAATGTTGTATACCCCCACGCCCGAAAATGGGCGGAAAGCCTTAATGCCGAATATGCGAATGCAAACGCGATGCTTTTGCAAGTTCGGGAGGAGTTAAAAAAAGTTAAATCTACAAATGAGTTACTAAATAATCAACTAAACAGTCGAAATGAAGCTCCTCCTGTTTTGGCTGCTCCTGTTGCTCCTGCTCCTCCTGTTTCGGTTGCTCCTGTTGCTCCTCCTCCTCCTCCTTCCTCGTCAAAAGAAGTGCCCCAAATTAGAAATCTTCTTTTTACACCCCGTACAGGTCCGGTAAATATAATAGGCAATACAACCGGGAATATTTCTAACAAAGGTTTTATCGCTATACAAGGTGATTATCTGTACTATAGTAATATAAATGGTCTTGGCGACCTTTATAAAGTCAGAACAGATGGAACCGAAAAGCAAAAACTGTGCGATGATTGTTGTGAGTTTATCAATGTACGGGGTTCGTGGGTGTATTATAGTAATTTAAGTGATGGTGAAAAACTCTATCGAATATCCATTGACGGAGACCAAAAGGAAAAATTGAATGACGACAGATGCGACAATATTATTGTAACTGATGATTGGGTGTACTATATCAATTTAAGTTCTAATAATAATGTTTACAGAAGCAGAACCGACGGAAATGATAAACAAGTGATTAGCGATATGCAGGTAACGGATATAAGTATAGAAGGCGGTTCCATATATTCAGCCAGTGGCGGCAGTGTTTATAAAAATAATATAACAGCCCACTCGGGTGCAATGAGTCCGGCTTGCATATACAAGGGCTCGTCAGTTTATGCCTATGCCAATAATATAAATGTACATGCAAATATAGTTTACGTACTTGACATAAACGGAGGTTTATACAGGGGGTTAAGGATAGACGGAAAAGGTGATTTAGTACGCATTTATAGAGGATGTATTTTAAGTTACAATATAGTGGGTAATTATATATTTTTTATTGATGATGATGACCGCCTTTACAGGATGGATTTAGCCGGAAGTGATATACGTAAACTGAATGATGAGCCGTGTGAATATATTAATATCGCGGTAGATTGGGTTTATAGCATCTCAAACGGTAAATTTATCAAAATGCGCATGGATGGCGGAGAAAAACAACCTGCATTTTTATAGGGGTGTAGTATATGAAATCCTATTTCAGTGTGACCAAAAATATCATGGAGCGGTTTTTTTTTATTTTTGGAAAAACCAACGATAGTTTTTGCGATGACAGCTTGGTAGAAGTCAATTTGGAATTTGCTCTAAACAGGCATTTGAAAGCAGAAGGGTACAAGCGGGTTATCTTTTACAGTAAAACCCAAAAAATCCATTGTTATGATACGGACTCATATGATTTGGTAAAAAACTTAAAGAAGAGAGATGCACCTGAAAAGCAAAAACCTATGGTGCTAAAAGGACCGTTGTCATCAGGGTTGGCTGATTCAAATCCGGACACCGATCCTAAACCGACTGTAAGTAATCCCCCTGTTGACACTTTGCATTTTGGTAAAATGTCTGAACTGGATGCCTTCAACCGGATTGATTTTTGTATGAAGGACAGAGATATAAAAACCGCCGTAATATTCACTAATGCCGATGATTTCATCCAATATTTCGGGGGAGGGGATATAAGAAGCAAGGTATATGATTCATTTAATCAATACGACGGTTTAAGTTATGCCAATTCAAATATAATGTTATTTATTTTTCCCCAAGGAAATTTATGTGATACCCGTGCGATGTATAGCCGTAGCGGCGGCACGGTATGGGCAACATTTTTTGAACCGAGAATTCAAAACGCTACCATCATTCAAATAGATTCGCCCTCCGCGGGTGAAATCCGAAATGCTATCAGTTATGCGCGGTTTATGTATGATCTGCGGATAGATTTTTCCCAATTTGACGAAGTAACCCGAAAAATAGCCCGGGTATATTGTGCCGAACAACTTTCCCTTAATCAGTTGTTAATGGAATTAAAAATCCTTTCCGACAAAAACGGGCTTTTAAATAATGAAAGCTGTGATGCTTTGTTCAAAAAACAAAGCAGAGAAAACGCTTTTGAACAACTTAATAAATTAATCGGAATGGAAAGTGTAAAAAAGGAAATTAATATTCTGTCAGGTCGCGCAAAAAAAACTGTAATTGGTGGCGCGCCGGATGAGTTTAAATCCAGGCTACTGCCGCCGGTGGTTCGAGCACCCCACAATTTCAACCTGCACTATGTACTGACAGGCAATCCAGGTACAGGAAAAACCACTACTGCAAGACTGCTGGGTGAAGTTTATTACGAGCTTGGCTACTTGGAAAGCGGACATACGGTAAAGGTGACCCGCAATGATTTAGTAGCGGGATATGTAGGGCAAACCGCTATAAAAACAAGCGAGCAAATCGAACGTGCTATGGGTGGGGTTTTATTTATAGACGAAGCTTATACCCTTTCACCCTCGGACGGCGGCAATGATTTTGGTCAGGAAGCTATAGACACATTACTGGAAGCCATGAGTGACCGGAATGGGCGGTTTGCGGTTATAGCGGCAGGATACCCGAAAGAAATGGACCGATTTATTAATTCGAACCCCGGCTTACAAAGACGTTTCAGCAAGGTGATTCACATAGACGACTATACTCCGGACGAGCTTATGCAAATCTTTAACTTGAATATAAAACGAAATAAATATACGATAAGTGATGAGTTTGCCAATATACTTCCCGGCTTTTTTGACAACTGGTTTCGGACAAGGGATGAAAACTGGGGCAATGCCGGCAATGTTGAAAGGCTTATTGAGCATATGTACGGCAATTGGAGTACCCGTGATGGCAATGTAACGGAAGAGAATGAGCCTGTCTTGGATATTTACGATGTTCCCGAAAATTTAAAAGCACACTGTAAACCTATTTCAGAAGTAAAAAAGGACGCCGTAGACAGGCTTAATAATCTTGTAGGGCTTGGAGCGGTTAAAGAAAAAATCCACGGTTTAAGAAGACGAATCCGCTTCTCGGGCAAATCCCCCGAACCGGGGCATTATGTTTTCGCAGGCGATCCCGGCACAGGTAAAACTACCGCCGCAAGGTTGCTGGGTGATATTTTTTGTGAGATAGGTGTTTTACGGCGCGGGCATGTTATTGAAGTCAGCCGTGAGGACTTAGTGGGGCAGTATGTAGGGGAAACAGCTATCAAAACGAAAAGGCAATTGGAAAAAGCTATGGATGGTATTCTGTTCATTGACGAAGCTTATCGTTTATATGAGCCGGGCGGAAGCCATAATTATGGTAAGGAATCCATAGATACTATTCTTGCTTTTATGGAAAATCACCGGCACCGGATTTCTATTATTTGCGCGGGATACACCAATCAAATGGAAAAATTCATACAAAGCAACGAGGGGCTTAGATCCAGATTTAACGACACTATTATTTTTGAAGATTATAATACAGAGGAGCTTTTGCAAATTTTAACCCTTTTTAATTCAGGCAAGGGTTTTATACAGGAAGAAGCCTATATTGAAAATTCAAGAGGTATATTTGATTATTGGGTGACGAACAAGGGTAGTGATTTTGGTAATGCCCGGGATGTCAGAAATTATGCAAGGGACTGCGAAGACATGTTATACAGGCGGTTAGACAGTGAATACCCGGAATTTGAAGATATACCTGTAAATGCTAAAAAAACGTTAACAGGGGTCGATATTCCCAATAAATATTTGCATATTTTAAAATTATTTAAAGAGGGTGAAAGTGTATGCTGGGAATAATAATTTTAGTGGTTACAGCTTTAATAGTCGCCATTTTTTTATTTGCAGATAAAAAGAAATTGAAGCGGCTATTTATAGCTGAAGTACCGGAGACAAAGGAAACACCAGAAGTAAAGGATGTGCCGGAGATAAAAGTAGAAATAAAAGAAAATAAAAAACCAACACCGCATGAGCCTGCTGTTTCGCAAGTTCCACAGGTCGCACAGGTTTCCGATGATATGCGAAAAAAGCAGAATAAAGCAGCCTTAAGGGAAATCGAAAGAAAGATGGAGCGTTTGGCTGTCCGCAATGATGTAGAAGGTTTAAAAAAGCTGTCAAAAGAAAGAAACAGTCTTTTATCAGAAATGGGAAGCGGAAACACTGTTGTTCAAAATGATGAATTAGATGAATACACAAAAGATTTACTTAAAAAAAATAATTTTCTTTGAGGGTAAGAAAATATTGGAGGGGTATTCATGCTGACCAATAAAATAATACTGGTAGCTGGGAGATTGAATCGGATTGTGTGCCACTAACAATAACATCAACGTATTTCCACGGTTCTTCTTCTAAGAATAAAGGCATTAGTAATGAATCCCACCAATTGGCAAATTCGGTGATGGATTCTACAGTTCCGCCGTTTTCTCCATTAGCAAGGTCGCGTTGTACAACTCGCTCACGGGCAAGCTTTGGTTCTGTATCTACCCAAATAGAGTATGTTGAAATTGCACGTAGAGTCTTTCTTGTTGCGCCCATACCTTCAACAATAATTGCTTTATTTTGGTCAACCTCAATAGAGCCGGGGCGATTCTCTTTAATCCAGCCTGTTGGTGTATATGCTACACTATTACCATTTTGCCAAGGAGTTATAATGCCGTCAATTAATTCGGCATCCCAATGGATAGGGTCTGCACACCAAGCCAAATCGTCTGTCTTAACTATAGCTGCATTTAATATATCAGCAAATTTTTCTGCTAAAGTTGTCTTGCCAGAGCCAGCGACCCCATCAATTAGTATAAGGGGTTTAGGTGCAATATTTAATATTTTTACTGCAAAATTGGACAGCAATTCTTTTGACCATGAATTTATTTCAAGTGAAGGTAACATTGTTGATGACATATCTTTAAACGCTCCTTTTAGCTCGGTGATTTGACCTACTTACTTTGGTGTGGCAGAGTAGCAAAGCTGCGCCACCGCAACGCCCGCGAGGGCATAAAGACGGGCTTCCCCTCGAAGAAAAAGAGAAGGGAAGCCCGCTCGGTTCGGGTTCTTTTTATTCCACTATCATGAAGCTTACATCTGTCCTCCTGTTCATCATACGCCCTTCTTCGGTGTCATTGGACGCTATCTGCCTGTCAATTCCATTGCCTACAATTATAAATCTGTTACTGTCAACCCCTCTTAATTGCAAATATCTGGCAACTGCTCTTGCGCGTTCTTCTGACAACTGTAGTCCGGCTGCTGTACTTTCTGCGTGCCCTTGGACGTTCGCGATATTGCCCTCTACAAGTATTATGGCACCATCCAAAAGCATAGCTGAACTAAAGAATCTGTCCATCTCCGGATAGCTTTCCTCCAATATTACAGCAGTATTAGGTTCGAATCTTATATCAGCCCTCATTGTAAACAAAGCAGACGTATCTCTTGATTCTCTAATGGCTTCTTTGGCGACTTCTCTTATTTCTTCCGTAAATACGTGTTCTACCAATGTTGATTCCCCGGCACCGGTATCTCTGTCCAACCTGTTTACTATTCTGTCAGTAAAGGCCGCGTCAGCATCCTCCCGTCCTGCCCTCTCCCCGCGAGCCGCCCATACATCAGCCATATCTGCGAATAGCATTTGCGCGGTTCCTTGCATGTGATCTATCATATTTCTGGCACTGAATAAAGTAGCGTCTTGTGCCATTTCTATGATACTTGCGTCACTTTCCAGAGAAAACATGGGCATAGCGGTTCTTATACTACCCATATCCGTTAGATACATATCATATGCTTCAATCATACCTTGAGCCAATTTTACCAGAGCGCCTTCATTGGCTTCTATGAAATCATAATCAAAAATCAATCCGCCAACGATAAGGTTGGTGGCATGTGTGGTAGAAAACAACAAATGAGTGTTGGCGGTTTCCTGTGCCTGACTGAGATATGGTTGCCATGTGGCGGCGGCGTCTAAACGTCCGGCAAAGAATGCTCTTGCGGCATCGTCAGGCGTATCAAACATAACCATGTTATTTTTCATATTCTCTTTTTCTTGATCAGTTAAACTTGTTTGATTAATCAACCAATCCATCAGTGCCATAGCTTCACTAAATCTTGGAACACCGATTCTCGCTCCATGCAAAGCTTCGATATTTGTAAAATTAGTTGAAGCTATAACCCCATCTCCTCCGCTGGAGGTATATAGTGTAAAAATATATGCCGGATTCAACCCATTTTCAATAAATTGCTGGTACAAGAATGCATACCTGTTTATTGTATACCCGGCTCCATGTATACTTCCGCTGATTAACGCGGAAGACGAATGATCTGCGTCATTAATAATTACAAATTCCACATTAAGCCCCAGCCTGTCATATATAGAACCAGGCTGCGTGGTCAGCCCTCCTGCCGCGTCCAGTAAAGGCTTCCAACCCACCCATTCGTCAAGGGAAATTCTTATGGTATCTACCGTTTGGGTTACAGATGGTACATTTGTTGATGTAGAAGTATTGTTGCTCTCGGTATCATTGGGATGCCCTTCGGTTTGCTGTCTTTCCGGCTCATTGCTGTCGCCCTCTTCAGGCGACCTGCTGAACATTCCGGTAAAATACAATACAGCACCGACACATCCTATAATTACGATAAAAATAGCAACTCTTGCAAATGGTGTCAGACGATTCATATTTCTCATCACTATCCCTTCTGGGTTTATTTTTTATAATTTTATAACTTTGCCTTTACTTAACTTTTCCGCTTCCTCATTTGAGTGTGTTACAATTACGATTTGATTATCGCCTTTATTAAACTCTAAAAGAAAATCTTGCAGGCTCTCCCTATTTTCCGGATCCAAAGCACTTAACGGCTCATCCATCAGCAAAACAGGGGGGTTATGCATGATTGCACTGCTCATAGCTAATCGTTGGTTCATTCCCCCGCTTAATTCATGAGGAAACTTGTTTGCATCCTTATGCAACCCAAATCTCTCTAAAATTTCCATTGCTTTAATCCTGTCTTCTTGAAGCACTTTTCTTTGCATTTTTATGGGGAATAATACATTGTTTAATACATTCAGCCAAGGGAAATTTTCGTATTTTTGGTAAACAACCCCAATGTCTTTGCTCGGTTTAATTACCTTTTTCCCATTTACGATTACTTCTCCGCTGTTTGCTTCATGCAGCCCGCTTATCACACGCAACAACGTGGTTTTACCGCAACCAGATTTGCCTGTTATACAGTATATATCTTTTTCCGGCAGCGTCACAGAATAATTATCGAAAACAATTTTCTCGCCAAAAACAACTCTAATATTTTTGACTTCTATCACCTCATTCGCGCTCCTTTTTAAAATGCCATTTGAATGCTTTTTTTATAATTATATTTCCAACTATATCAATTATAGCCCCTGTGATAATTGTGACAATTATGGCAGAAAAGACGATGGAGGTTCTCCCCCTGGCACTACCGATTAGCATTAAATATCCAAGCCCATGCCGGGTATTTACTGTCTCACTTATAATCATATAGGTGAACCCTACACTGAACATAGCTAAAAAAGAACGACACAACAAAGGTAATGAGGCAGGGATATACACATGCCTCATCATTTTCCATTTATTAGCACCACTGGTTAATGCTCTTTCAATCAAATTCGGATTAATGCTCTCCATTATAATCATAACAGATGGAAAAAACACAAAAAAAGTAGCAACAAACAGAAAGGCTACCTTCATTTCTTCATCTATTCCCAACCATACTATCAGTAATGGATAGAATACTGTAACAGGAATATATCTCATAAAATTTGTAAACGGAATCACGATTTCTTTAATTACCTTGAAACTTCGGGCTAATAACCCTAACGGGATGCTTATTGTCACACTAATAAGTGTGGCGGTTGCAATCCTTTGCATAGAATGCTGCCATGCTGATACCATTTCTCCATTTTGAATAAGCTCAAACAATGTACTCATGGTAACAGAAAACGACGGTAAAATTACCGGTTGCATACTATCGCCCAAGGATATCCATATAATTAATAATAATAGGGGGATACTTATATTTTTAAGTATTTTTAACATAGACCCCGCAATTTTCAATCCCCGTACCCTCTCTCAATTGTAATCCTTGCTCATTTACTGAGCTACATTATATCATGAACTGACTAAATTTGTATATAATTAACAAGACGTAACACGAGGTATAAAAAACAAATAAATTCCCAAAGTAATGGCCACGTTTCCTGAAACGCCATGATGAACGAAAATTTGCTGAGTTTTTTATTGACGAAAACAGAACGAACAAGCAAAAAGTTATCCACAATCGAGAAAGAAAAGTGGAAAAATGCACACGAAAAACAAGCGTTTTGCCAAGACGCCTGAAAAGAAGAATATTTCTTTATACCGCCATTGAAGCTTTGGATATTTTATTAACTTACATCTTTGATGCGGAAACAGATGCCTTGCTTGAAAGTTCGATGGAGGCACTTAAAGATTTTGATTTTGAGGAAGCGTTGGAGAATTTGGACAAACTTCGTTTATCCTGAGGGCAACGCTCTAAGCTGTCTAAAATTTTGCAATACGCTACGGCAAAAACCGTTGTTATTGCCGTAACCACCAAACCGGGGCCGATTATCTCGGATGGATTTGCGGAATTGTATTGCATTCTATATGCCACAACAGAAATCGTTACCAGTTGCAAAGAAGACATATTTATTACCATAAACATTCGCATACTTCGGGTTGCGGTGTCTTTTTCGGGATTTTCCTCTTGCAAAACTTTCATTGCGCGAAGACCGCTTGGGGTTGCCGCCCAACCAAGACCAAGAATGTTTGCGATGAAGTTTGTCGCGATTGGCTCGTGTGCGGGATGATTTTTGCCAAGGTCGGGGAAAAGATAACGCAGAAGCGGCCTTGAACGCCTTGCTAAAGCTTGCACAAGACCGGCTTTTTCCGCCACGGTCATAAGACCAGCCCACATAGACATTATTCCCAGCATTGTAATACACAACGTGATTGCATCGCGCGCAGATTCGATTGCGGCATTGGTTAATTCGGGAATGTTTCCTGAAAGCAAAGCCACCACTATCGCAAGAAGAATCATGCCGCCCCACAAATTATTTAACATACGCGTCCTCCCTTATCCTGCCAGCGCGGAAATTTGTGTGTTTAACCGCAAAAGTGCGTTGCGGTAAAAGTTGTACATATCTTTTCCGTTTTGCCATTTCCACATTTCGTTGTCGAGCTGATTTTTACGAACGGCAATTTTGCCCTGCCATTTTTTTAAATTGATAATTAATTTATCTTCGGGCCAACTTTTTTCGTGGGTTTTGGCTTTTACGCGCAGAGTTTTTTGTCGTTTCGCGTCTAAATTTTTATAACGGCTGAACATTGTGAATTCAGGAAAATCTGCGTTGTCCATGAGGTTTGCGAACGGCGGCCACGGGTCGTCTTCAAGTTCTTTCTCGAAAAGATACAATGCGCCGCGTTTTACGATTGCTTCGCAAACAAGTACGCGAAGAAATTCGTCTGTTAAATCGGTTTCTTTTTCGCTCTCGTTTTCAATGACGCTATTTGCAATTTCATTTTTTGTTTTTTCTATTAAATTCGGACAGCGAATGAAGAAGTCTTCGTCTTGATGAAAGTTGCCCGCTTCGCAACGCTCCCGGAAAATTTTTCGTGCTTCATCGTTGAGTGCTTTTTGACGCGGATTTGTATATGTGTCGCCCCAAAGTTTTTCCGGAAGAGGGGATGGGAGATTCACCCAGTTCTCGTTTTCGTTCATTACCAAGTGTCGCCCCACGCCTTCTTTTGTATTGATTGTGCGCTCGTAAAGTTCCTCGTATACGCGGATTGGCGTGTATGCAAACAGCGGGATTCCGTTTTGTGTGTTTAACCAAAAAATGCGGTCGGTTATTGAACTTTTGCGAATGTTAAAACGAAGATTAGCCAGCGCGTGATTTTGATACGCTTCAATGCCGCGCAAAAGTTCCGGCGCATTTGCGGGAACGCTTACCATACCATAGCTTGGGAAATTAAAAAATCCGGCGGAGTTGTCCAAATGGAAAATCGGTTTTGCGTCACGATATAAACGCGGTGCGATTTCCGATTCCGTTACAGACTCTGTTAAGCGCTCTTTTCCGTAGCGGAAGTTTAAAAATTCCGGCATACTGCGTGTTAAAATTTCAAATTTGTCGCAGATATAATCCGATAACGTGTCTGTAATATTTACTTCGGAATCGTTCAGCCATTTCGCGGAGTTTTCCAGCAAAAATTTTGCAAAATCGCGGGCGAGAGTTTCAAATCCGATTTCGCGCAGATTTATTTCAATTTCGGAAGCCGTGTCTTTTACGGAAATTACGTCCCAGTGGTAACTTTTTGCGGATTCAGCTTGCCCGCCTTCACAAAGAAGAATATCATTTGCGTTCAGAATTTTTTTAATTTCTTTTAGAATCGCGTCAAACTTTAAATAAATTTTATCGTTTTCGTTTTCAATTTTGGTGCGTATTTCTTTATAAACTTCAATCAATCGCGCGAAGATATCTTTTTGCAAGCGCGTTTGGAAAACAAGAATTTTTGCTTGGATGTACGCATTCTTTTTACTTTCGCGGTTAAAAAAAATTGCTTTTCGGGCTTCTTCAAGACGGGTTTCGGCGGATATTTGCTGTACGTCAAGTTCTTCGGCAAGTGCGTCTGTTTTTTCGCGTAAGTGTTGCGCGTATGCTTCAAAGCGCGCCAGCAGACATGGGTTTGTTGTGCTTGAAATAAGCCGCGTTGTGTACATCGGGCCTTGTTTTGAATTTAAAAAAACTTCACGAAGTTCGCGTTTTACACTTTCGATTACCGCCGTCGCTATTTCGCGGCACACTCCGTTTGAAAGTTCGCGCTTTGCAGCCGCGTATTGTTCTGCAAGTTTTTCTTCCACGTTTACACGGCGCGTTTTTATTACGTTTTGATAACTGTAATAATCCGTTTCTGCGTAGTTGAGTTTTATTTGCGGCAAGTTTCGCGCAAGCTCCGCGCCGAGTGTGTTGATTTCCAATCCGGCGGTTTGAGCGAATTGTTGTAAATCGTGGTCGTCCGGCTCGGCTTCAAACAGCGGTGTAAGTTCGTTAAAAAGCGCGTGCGCAAGCTGAGAATTTATTCCTTCCGTCGGCAAAACCGCCGCGCTCGCGCCGATTATGTTATAAACAAAATTTGCAGAGTTAGACATGCCGGGCGGCAAATTACTTTTCATCGTGCCGATATTTGAAATTAAATTGCTGTTGTAATCTTGAATTGCAAATGCTTATGTATGTTAGCGACACACAAACGTAATTTTTTTACAGCTCCCTAAGAAGCTGTTGTAGTATACCTTCGCATTTTTGTTGCGCTTATGGTTTCCCCGCAACAAGCAATTTTGCCAACGAAGCTATAATGTATTTCGATTGTTCGTGTGTTTGTTTCCTTGTCCAACTTTTGTATAACGATTTTGTCAATAAGTTCATGCAGGTTTTCATACGTAAGTTCCTGTATGTTTGTATGCTTCTTGACAACTTTTAAAAACCTTTTTGCATCGCCATCCAGTTTTTTTGCGCCGGACACCTCTCGTTGTAATTTTTCAATCGTACCCCGAAGGGATTCACTCTCTTTGTCGTAGTTGTTCGTAAGCGCGTTATATTGTTGCTCCGACAATCGTCCTGCCTCCCTATCCTCATAGGCTTTAACAAAAACCCTGTCTAGCGTTTCCATCCTTTCCTCGGCTTTTGTAAGTTCCTTCGTCTTTGCCGCCAAAACCGCATTTGCTTCCCTGTTGCCATATGCAACTGCTTTCCGAAAAAATTCCGACTCGTTTTCTTTGACGTATGCGGAAATCCTCTGTATGTCGGCAAGTACAAGTTCCATCAGCACAGTCTTTCGTATATAGTGCGATGAACAATTTGACTTGTGGCGCGCACGGTTGCGATACCCCGCGCATACATAGGAATGTTGTGCTTCCGGCGTTTTTGAACCGCGCCTGCAAGTCAATTTTTTGCCACAATCGGAACAATACAAAAGTCCCGAAAACAAATCCAATTCGCCGCTAATATCATGTCGCTGTCGCGTTGACATACGCTTTTGCGCAAGTTCAAAAACTTCATCGTCTACAAGCGGTTCGTGGGTGTTTAGAAACGAGTACCACTCAGATTTCGGATGGCAAATTATCTTATTTGACTTGTAAGAAAGCCTTGACGACTTATTTGTAAATGTGTGTCCAAGGTATTCCTTCCGCACTAAAATATCCTCGATAGTTTTACCCGACCAGTTATGGATTTCTTCCAAGGGCGGTCGCTTGTGTCGTGACTTACCCCTTCGTTGATATTCAAGTTCTGCTGGGGTAACTATTTTGTTATCCCTCAACCAGTCTTGAATGTGACATACTCTAGTGCCTTGGATATACATTGTAAATATTTGCTTTACAACAGGTGCTGTTTCGGGGTCGGGCAGAAGTTGATGCTTTATATCGGGACTAACCATATAGCCGTAGGGGGCATCATTGTTTACACGTTCGCCACGTTGGGCTTGCGCTCGTTTAACTGCCCTTATCTTTTTGCTGGTATCACGTGCATAAAATTCATTGAACCAGTTTTTCAAAGGAGTAAATTCGTTGTCTTCGCGCTCGGTGTCTACATTGTCATTTATTGCGATATATCTTACTCCATTTTCGGGAAATATTATTTCAATTAACTCTCCTGTTCTTAAATAATTTCGCCCAAGACGTGACAGGTCTTTGGTTATAACTGTTCCTACCCGCCCGGCTTCAACTTCCCGAAGCATTTCTTGAAAGGACTCCCGTTTTTCAAAATCAACGCCCGAAAAACCGTCATCAACAAAAAATCGAATATTTGCAAGACCATTTCTTTCAGCAAATTCCTTCAAAAACATTTTTTGATTTTTGATGCTCATCGAATCCCCCGCCTTTTCATCTTCTTGACTAAGGCGGCAGTATAAAGCCGTTATTTTTTGCTCGAACATCCTTTTTGGATTAAAGCTTGTCATGGTTATTTTCCGTCCTCCTTCAACATCCGACAAGCCAGTAGAGTTATACAAAATTATACCCTACTTGCCTATCAGTGTCGATAAAATATGCGCGGAAAATTCATGAGATATTTGTCAAAACCATTCTTTCTTGTTCTGCCAAATCTCGAAGGATAAGATTTTCAATTTTTGTTTCGATTGTTGCATTTGTATTATGATTGTGTGTCGCTTCTATAACATAGGTTATTTTCCCATATTGCTTCTGCGTTTTTTCCTCAACATTGTTTTGGTTTGACATATCCATCTCCTTTCATTTCCTGAACGCTCTAAATAAGTAAATGCGTCAGAATTTGATTTTATGCCAATAGATTATTTATACAAAAAAACAACCAATATTAGGTTGTAATCTTCATTCGGTATGAATATACGAGCATCTAATTACGAAATTTCATTAGGGATTCTGAGTAATCTTTCGTACTCTTGTAGCTTGGATTTCGAGTTGTAAATCTTCACTGTCACGGCATCAAATTCAGTCTGCAATTTTGCGATTTTTTCTGTTTTACTGCTTGTGGATTTAAGATGAGAAATTTTGAGTGAAAGATTTTCTCTTTCAATATCAAGAAAATGTATTTGTTTAATGGTTTTTAGGCGGCACATCTTGAAGTTTTCAAGTCGTGCAATTTTTTTGTATCTACGCACTTCTTTTTTTCTTAATTTACTACTCATGATTCACCGCCAATCATTATAAAATTCTGATACGTAAATGTTCATTGTTGCGCAAGGAAAATTCCCTTGCGCAATGTCAACATTTAAAGTCCATTATTTTCCGTATTTTTCGCTCCTTGTAGCTTGCACTTGTGTTGTGAAAGTGTTCATTTTAGAAAAGCTATTTATAAAATATCTTACCGGCTTGGGAGAGCCGCAATCCTTCCCCCCTAAAGCTGGGTTGTAAATCCGAATCATTTAGGAAGTAAGTCCCCACGGTCGCTCAACGTGTATCAGTGCGGCGTTCACCTCCAATAAGCAACCGCTTATCTTCATTGGCAAACGAAAGTTGACCCCACTTCCCCGAAGTCTCATTGCAAGCGAATCCCATAATGCTTGCGTAAAGAATCATATTTCTCGCAGTCGGAAGCAATATATATTGCGCAAAAAATCCGAACCTGTGCGTATGTTCTTGTACATCAAGAAAGAAGTTGTGTAAGACATTTTAGTATGACATTCCTATCGAAGAAGAAAGTAAATTTTGATGCATTCATGGGTGTGCAGGTTTTGGTCTTGTGTGCTGAAAAACATTCATGTTATTTGCTCTATGACAAGCGTTAATTTGAATATATTTCCCAAGGTCACACACTGGCTCTCAATAATGATGCAAGAACAATCCAGTCACACGTACAATCTGTGAGCATTGCTTGAATGTATTTATCAAGGAGCAGAAATGCAGTAATACGGAAACTGCCTTGTGGTCTACAATCCCCCTGCGCATTGTTTCAGTCGGGAACGGAAGTCAAAAACCACAAAACATGGTGCTTTTGCCGTCTTTTATGTGGTCTAAAAGCCATTTGCGCATATTTTTCAACCCGAGATGGCAATCAAAAACGCACTAAGAAATATAGCGGCAATTGTCACTATATGGTTTTTTTTAAAATGTGTCAAGAAGAAATTTGGCAGTTTTACACTTTTTGAATGAATTTGTGGCACATAAGCAACCTATTTGCGTTGACTTGCTCTTATGGAAGCAATGCAACCACGATGATGTTCACAAACCTTCTTTTTTCAGATTGCCCATATTTTTTGTTACAATTTATTTCAAATATTTTCGAAAGATAAATAGCAAATGCAATTTCACAAACCAGAAGTAAATTTGCCCTTTGATGAAGTTGCCAAACAACCAAACAGAAACAGCCAAACTATGAAACAAGTGAAAAGCACACTCGTTTCATAGTTTGGCAAGCAATGTTTGCCGATATCAAATGTGTACCACATTTGACCGCCAAACGCTTGATGGTGGGAAAATCCCCCCATGCCCCCCTCCTACTCAATTTGCTTCGTAAATTGCAAAATGCCACTCGAAATCTGCAATGTTTCGAGTGGCATTTTTGCAAAATATTTGCCTACATTCCCACTGTAAAATTTTAGTGTAGGCAAATATTTAATAAGGCAATGCTTCGCATTACCCAAGCCATTAGCTGTGCTAATGGCTGCTGAAAACATTAACTGAGTTTTGAGTTTTCTTTGTGTGAATTAACGTTTAATTTTGAACTATCGTGGGTCATTACTTTTTTTACGTTTTTTACCCTGTATTTCATGTTCGTGCGTTGGCTTGGTGTGTTCCGCATTTTTGGTGTCATGCTCTTTGAAAAGAGTGTTCAGATTCTTTTGTGCTTTGAGCAATTCTTGCTTAGTTTTCCATACAGAATTTTTCACGGCGTATGCTTTGTTCTTTCGTGCTTGCAGTGAAGCATATTCGTTTCGGAGTTGTGCTATCGTGGGTAATTTATGTTTTTGCAAAGAATTAAAATGTGCCTTTGCGTTTACGCAAGAATCAATTGCGTTTTTGTTTTCTGCATAAAATGTTACGTCCTTGTTTCTGTGTATATATTCGGCGTAGATATCTTTCGTCTTTCGATATGTGCCGATGTGCTTTTGAATGGTGGCAATTTCCTTCATGCGTATTTCTGCCTTTGCTATTGTTTCGGTTGTAGAATCTATTTCTGATTGCAACCTCTCGATTCTTTCCGCAAGAGCATTTTTATTTGCAAGCCCTTGACTTTGAAGATACAAAAGCGTCTTTGCACCCTCTTTTATATTGAAGCCTTTTGCCCAAAATTTATACCTTGTGTTCTCTTGTGCTTTTTTAGAATTTTCAATATTAATCAAACGCTTAAATTCTATCGTTTTCATGCCGTCATTTTTGTCTGCTTTTTGCTCCTCATTACGGCTAACAATAGCATCGAGATTTTGATGCTGTGAAAGACTGGTTTTTGCTGAATGAATTGCTTCGTATTCCTCATATTGGAAAGCGTATTCTTCATCGGAGAGTTTCTTCTCTTGCGATGTTGAAAATTGTGGCGCAAGTTCCTGTGCGATTTCTGTTATTCTTTTGTGTAAATCTTCCTCTGTGTATCCTTCGGATAATTTGTTTAAACGAGTTGCTTTTTTGTGTTGTGGTAAGCGGATTGAAACATGGGCGAGAGGTTCGCCATTTTTCTTTCTATCGTTTACTTCACAGCCATAAGTGCGTAGAGTTTCATAGAGCATTTCCATGTCAGTAGGTTTCTCGTTTCGGAGAATAGCTTCAATATACAATTCGAGTTCAAATCTTTTGGTTGGTCGCTTGCCTTCATTGTTTTCTTTATACTTATCAATCAAGGTATAGACGTTGCTTCCCAACTGCGGTTCTTCAATAATTGATAACCCGTGTTCAAGACAAAGTTCATCAGAAATTTTACGAATGTTTTTGAAGGAATTGAATGGGTTTTCAAACTTCTCTTTCATATTGTCGTTGTATGCGCAAAAGATTATATGGTTGTGCAAATGTGCCTTGTCTACGTGGGTTGAAAGAACAAAGGCATATTCTCCTCCTGTGATGCGCATAGCGAGTTCTTTTCCGAGTTCCATACATTTGTCTGCGTCAACTTCACCGGGTAAAAATGCCTGCCGTATGCTGTATGCAAGAATTGGATTCTCTTGTGTTCTTCCCGTCTCGTTTTTATAGTACTGTTTAGCGGCGATAAACTCGTCTGATGCACAGCTTGCCATAGGTTCAGTCAAGTGTGCGAATGTATATCTTCCGTTGTCCGTTTTTTCATCATTGAGAATGTATTCTAATCGCCGTTTAATAGACGTTTTATCGCTATACGTTTCTTCCTTGTGAATTGTATCTATCCACGTTGTTGCCACTGAAATCACCTCTCCTTGAAATAAAATTTATGGGCGGTCTGAAAAGCAAAGAGAAAAAGAATCCTAAGTGGATTCCGTAATAAATCTGACGGCTTCCTCGTATAAGTGCCATCGTTTTATATCTACCAAACTCTAAACGATTGTAATTATGCTCGAACCTATCTTGCCGAATACGTCAAAGTAGCCAATCACTTTTCTGTGCGTTAGTATTATGGATTTTGTTAGGTTCTTTTCCTTGTGTTCAAGCGGTTTTACAATAATCACGGCAGGGATATATACAGCAAGGGAAAGTATTTGTAGCAACACAGGTAAAAGCATCAAGAATATGCCCAAGGGAAGGAGAAAGACTTTCAGCGGATTGGGGATATTGTAGCACCACAAGTAAACATCATCTCTTAACGTAGGTGCAAGGGTTTTGTCGTAGATGGCGCGTTTTTCTTTGTCTGACAATATGATGTATGCTTCGTGGATTTTGATAAACTCTTTACAAATTTCGGGGTTTTTTGTCACATCGGGGTGATATATCTTTGCTTTACGCCTGTACGATGCCTTTATCTCGTTCCGTTTTGCGTTTTTAGGAATTTCGAGGAGTTGATAATATGTTGTTGCCATGGAAATCTTCCTTTCACTTTTATTTTAGGTTTTCAAAATGGAATATTTCAAATGTTATGCTACATTTTTTTGCTTTAATCCCCATTCCGTGCCGAATTTAATTTCAATGTCGCGTTCGTAATTATCCCTTATTTCCAACATCTCGTCCGTTACGTCATAATTGAATTCTTCGGCGGTCTTGCTATATAAGCCTAAATCAATATTCCCTATTTCGGTGTCGAAAGTTTCCCAACCATCGTCGTAATGTGCGTAAGCTATATTTTGCATTTTCGGGGTTACGTCCCCGACGGCAATTTCCGTCCCCGTGACGTGAAGTGTGCTACCGTCCTTATAAATAATATAAATTGTCGTGTCGTTCCCAACATCATCATACCAATTATAAATTGCTTTTTTGCGTTCTTTCTCTATATGGTTAAGTGTTTGTTGTGCTAACCATGTCGTTGTTGAGTTTTCCGGTTCATTCCTTATTTCTTCTAAGGTTTTACCGTAAAAATCAAAAAGGCGTTCATCAATTAAATCGTCATATTTTTTGTTAATGAGACGCGCCATTTCTCGCGACCAGTCGCGTTCATTTTTGAGGTCACGTATAACTCCTTTTATCCGGCGCAATTCTTCTGACCTCGGCTTGCTTTTTTTTACCCCGTACCGCCTTTTCCAAAGACGGGAGGCTTGCTCTTTCGTCATGGAATCTTTTTTCATATAAACCGCTTCGATGTCAAGATATTGCTCGTATGTGGCGTTATTGTCCGTGAGGGTTAATAATTCGCAGTACAACATTTGATACACTCCCCGCATTACTCTATTTTTTTTGCTAAATCTGGTTTTTCGTGTTTCTTTGGCATCGTAGACATTATAAAATAATGCCCCAAACACACCGTTTGGTAATGTGCCATAAGTACCTATTACATAATAGTTTATTTTCCTCATTGCCCTATCCCCTAAATACCCCCGTCCTGAAATCCCCGTTATGTTAATCGGGAATTTAGGTTAAAGGTCAACATAGAATCATTTTCTTATAATTAAGTATTTGTGACATAAAATATAATACCATATATACATATCAATGTCTACTTTCTTTTAAAAAATAAATATTCAACTTCTCATAAATGTCAACTTCTCGTAGGTTGACAATGTAATGTACATATGGTATCATTTCATGTGTATTTAATTGTTCACATTTGATTAGTTTTTGAAGGAGCAGGATATGAATAAGCTAGTTTTTTTAAGAACTCCTTGAACATAGTTGGAGGGATAAGTATTTTTTTTGCATTTATCAGATGTTCAAGTGGTACAACAAAGATTACATTGAAAAAGGAGAGGAGTGGTGATTTTTGGACTACGAATTGGAGTTTTATTACAATCCTCTTAGTGGTTCAGCAGAAATGGTGAATCTTGACTTTCTTTGTGGTATATTTGGTTTCGGCAAAATCGGACAGGCTTTGCAAGCCGTTAATTCATTTGTCGATGAAAACAGCGAGGAGCAGGGTGAGAAGCGTGTCCTTGTACACTCGGAATCACTGATGGAGGGAAGTTTAGAGATTTATGTAGTAATAAAATAAAAAAGCATGGTTTTCTGAAATGGAGAAAATGATTTTTTTGCTGTGGAAAATATGTAAAGATGAACAATTTCTCATAATGAGAAATTGTAGAGGGGAGGACGTGAAAGTTGGGCAACCTGAAAACAAACACTGCAATTTTTTTCACATACCTTTTGCTTCTGTTTGTATTCTACCATGTTTACGTGCTAAATTTCACAATTTCAGCAGATTCGTATTTGATTTTTGATGATTGGGATTGGTTGAAATATCGTTTTTTTAATGACGGACGGTATTTTCCATGGTTTGTAACCGTTATTGTAGATGGGCTTAACTTAAACTATACAAAGACGCAAACAGGGCAATTGATGGTGTATTCTCTCTCCTTAATAAACATTGCGATTGGGGCGACTATTTTGTTTGTTGCCGTAACCAGATGCTGTGTGCTGAATAAGCAACAAAAGGTGATACTGTTTTTGGCTGTTATAGCGATATTCGCAAATCCGTTTTACGGTGATATGTTTCAATTCGCAGAGTGCATTTTTCCGTTTTCGTTTGTATTTCCAGTTACAGTTTGGGCGGCTCTTGTAGCTACCGATGCAAGGCGTTCATGGCTGTTACGGTTTGCCTATTCGTTTTTTCTGAGTTCATTGGCGGTTATGTGTTATCAGCCTTTTTCATTGTTATTTCCGATTCTTTTTACGGTTTTTTGGTTTTGCAATTTAACTAACTGTAACGCTGTTTCAAAAAAAGGCATAGTAGAATCATGTAAGCAATATATGTGCGGCATGGGTGCTTTTGCATTAAGTCTACTTACGAATGTGATTGCGATTTCGTTGCTTTCTCCTGTAAGCGAATCAAGAAGATTTCTGCTTTCCCTTGTCGATGGAATAGTTGCTGTTATTGATATAAAGCCACTTCTTTGGGCTAACACCTATGGCTTGACAGTTCCGCTTCTTTTTGCCTTTGTTTTTGTGATTTCTGTATGCTTCGCATATAAATGTTACTTAGTGTATAGGCACACAAAATTTATGATTTTCGCATTTGGTGCATCAGTAATTATAATATACGCATTGATATTTATTTTCTTGTTTGTGAATTATTGGGCTACTCCAAGGGTTTTAACACCTTTTCCGGCTCTGCCGTCGTTTGTTGTTGTAATGGCAATTTGTGCGGCTAAGTCATGTGCTCAAATGAAGTATGTAAACGGTTTAATGACTATTTCATTGCTGTGCCTTATTGTAAACTATTATGGTTCGACCATATCGCTCGGACATGGTTTTCTTCATTCAAATGAGCGAGATTGGTACGAAATGACAAGAATTGTCCATCAAATAGAAGCGCACGAAGAACAATATAGTATTACGATAACGCAAGTAGCTTTTTCTCACGATTTGAACCCTGCGTTTTTCTACTCGGGAGTTACAGGTGCGTTTTGCCTAAACGCTCGCGTATTAAGCCGTGAATGGGTGTGGCAACCGTTTTTGACGCATTTAGCCGCAAGGGAGTTTGAGGAAATACCATTCCCTGTCGAAATTGAGGGTGTGAGTATGCGCTGTAAAGATTGGGACGAGTTTTTGCCCGAAGAACAGATATTATTTTACGGCAATACAGCTTTTATATTTTTTTACTGATAGACAATTTCTCATAATGAGAAATTGTGAAACAAAAATATTGACATGGATATGTATACATGGTATCTTTATCGTATAAGATATTATTTTTTGGTGGTGATAAAAATGAGTGCCTTCTATATAAAAGTTATCGCAGTTGTCGCAATGTTCATAGACCATTTGGCGGCGGTATTCCCCGAGATTTTCCCCTTTTTCTTTCGGGGTATCGGGCGCATATCATTTCCGATATTTGCTTACTTTATCGCAGAAGGTTTCAATCATACGAAATCACCGAAGAATTTCCTTTTACGGCTTGGAGCGTTCGCCTTAATTTCTGAACCGTTTTACGATTGGGCTTTACAGCATGGTTCAACACGATGGCACGTAGACTTCTTTGCCAATACGAATATCTTTTACACCTTGTTTTTAGGCGGTTTGAGTATTTATCTTTATCAGCGGATTGCCGCAAAGGTTCACCCGAAACTTTCATTTGTAGGATATGCGCCGATGCTTCTGCTGTGTCTTGTGTCAATCATATTCAGTACGGATTATTCAATTTATGGTGTAATTCTGATTTTCCTATTGTATGTGACCGTAGTATTTAAGGAATTGCAAGGAAAGAAGCGAATTGCAATGTTGGCGGGGGCTTTTCTTCTGCCGTATGTTGACTATCTAAACCGTATTTTCAATTTTTCCGGAGCGAATTTAAGTGATTGGTTTATGATTCTTGGTATAGCGACAGCTATTGTCTTGCTGATGTGCTATAACGGCGAAAGGGGGAAGCCTTTAAAATGGGTGTTTTATGTGGTCTATCCGGCTCACTTAGCTGTTTTAGGAATAATAGCGCAAATGTTCTTTTTTCCATGATGATAAATTGTTGAGCGTGGACGAGTGAAGATAGGAGGAAAAATCTTGAAAAGTGATTCAGATTGGCAAGTATTCGATAATACGAAGGATTTGCTAGTTCATATAGTAACAGCTTATGGGCTTGATGCGTTGTTTTCGGGAAAATATTGTTCCGACTGCACCTCACACTTGATGCCTCAAAGTCAAAAGAACCTTATCAAACAGGCATTTGATTGCGGTGCGGTAAAAATCTTGCAAGATAATTTGCATTCCGACCAAGCTTGTAAGAAAAACGCTGTCAATCAAGCAGTTAAAAAGCTGATAGATACTTACGCAACTGAGAAAAAAGCCGCTGAGTGTTTGATAGGTGAGTTCACCTATGCCATTGATTTGAGTATTCCTAATCAGCATAATTTTAAATCTGCGCAAATTAATACTAATCGTAAAATTAAATCAGATGCGAATCATGGTATCAATAAAGTGAATCAAAAAAATATAAATGCTATTGAAGATAAAAATGAAAAAAATAGGCAACAAGCAACTAATCAGGAACTTTATAAAATTATTGTCGATATAACGTATCCTGCTAGATGGCGTAACGAAGCATTTGAAAAATGGGTCCAAAATGCAACTAACCAAGAACTCTTTCAAATTATTGACGATATCACATACTCTAGTAGATGGCGCGATATGGCAGTAAAAATATACATCGAAAAAGCATCTACTCAAAAAGAACTCTTTAGAGTTCTTGTCGATTGCACATACCCTGATAGATGGCGCAACGAAGCATTTGAAAAATGGGTCAAAAATGCAACTAGCCAAGAACTTTTTGAAATTCTTGACGATAGCACGTATCCTAATAGATGGCGTACTGAGGTAAAAAAGAGGCTTTTGATTTGAGGATTTTAAGGAGGGTTTGTTATGTTCATGATTTTTCTTATTTTGCCTGTGGTAATTATAGTTTTTATGCTGATATATAAATTAGGAAAGTGGGCAGATTTTGCTTTTGTGGGAGGTGGAACATGGTATTTTCTTTCGTCACATCTTAATTGGCACAATGCTTACGCCATTGCTTTGACGGTTGTAGCATTGATAATTTGGTTTGCTCTTGTTTACAATTTCAAGGTCGTTATGGTTTTAAGTACGCTGTTTTCAGCTTCATTTTCCGCACTCGTTGTTGTTGCAGTAATACGCAGTGAAGGAGTGGACGTTGAATGGCAAATTGTTGGCGGTATATTTGCTTTTATTATTTTCCTCGTTGCTCGTGTGTTGAGTATTAAGGAAGTAATTGGTGACTAAATTTTTAGAATGGAGTGATTTTTAATGAAGTATTTGATTTTGATTTGTCTTTCTGTAATGGCTGTGTCTATGCTTGCTTCTTGTAATCGAATGACGGAGGAGGAGCGTGAGATACGCGAGCTTGTTAGGGAATTGGAAAGAGAATTGCTTGACGATATTGAGCCGAGGTCTACGCCGGAAGTAACTTACGAACATACTGCGGAAGTAGAAGAAGCAGAGGTTGTTGTGTTCCCTGATTTAAACTTGTCCAATGTTACACAAGATGTAGTTTTTCAATCTCGCGGTGGGCGGTTTGAAGATGGACGTATTAGAATTTCAGAGGACGGTGTACTGGAAGAACACACAATTATTGGGCATCAGTGGCAACAGCTTGGGCATGAATGGACGGTTATGGCTGACATAGAAAATGTAAGAAGTGTTGTGTACTTTCCCCTTGGGCGCGGACTTTTGTTCGTCATAACGGATAATAATGAACTTTGGGGGATGGGTATCAATAATAACGGAATTCTTGGCGATGGCACAGGGGTTGACCGTGATGATTTTGTTTTTATTCTTGACGAGGTTGCAAATATAGAATTTTACAGCGGAAGCGTTGTCACTGCATTGCGTCTTGATGGTACTTTGTGGGTGTGGGGAAATGATGTGTTTGAGCCTGTACAAATCGCAGAAGATGTTGTAAGGGTTTTACCGGGAGTTATTTCTCAACGGATTGTGTATCAATCACGTTCGGGGGTGATTTATGGGTACAGCCAAGATGAAACCATACGTTTTTTCCCGGAGCCTGTATATGAAATCTTGCCGAATAGAAGTATTGGCGTGGATTCTCGCAGTCTTAGCATTTGCAGAGACACTATCCATAACGGTTCTGCCTT
>Ga0131853_10002858_pt1 | contig 30938 bp, 30 predicted proteins | sample TergutLab28metaG_FD_92764 | JGI IMG/M metagenome (GOLD analysis project Ga0131853, IMG submission 92764) | Labiotermes labralis P1 segment gut microbial communities from Petit-Saut dam, French Guiana - Lab288 P1 (version 2) (version 2) | ecosystem: Host-associated > Arthropoda: Insects >... | reverse complement strand
TTTGAAGAAGAGTATTATGAACTAGACGACACAGAAGTTCCTCTTGGTGCTTTGGATGGAGAGTATTACGAATTAGATGACACAGAAGTTCCTCTTAGCGCTATGATGCCGCAGACAGGCATTACAGACACAGCAGCCATTAACATAATGCTTATCGGTTTTTCAGTAATTGCAGCGCTTGCAGCAGCATTTATGCTTCGCCGCGAGTATGCAAAAAAATAAAAGCTTATAGTAAAAATTTAATAAATTAAAAAACCTGCCGCTTTCGGGCTTCTATGTCAGAAGCGGCAGGTTTTTTGGCCTAAAACTTTTATTGATCTTGCTTAAAATTTCTGAATTGACTTTTACTCAATACTTTGAGATAATAAAATACGAATGTTCTTATCGTGTATTTTTACTTTTAGGAGGCATATTATGGATCGCAACGAAAAATTGGCCGCTTTAAGAAGCGCTATGAAACGTGAAGGGCTTGACGCTTACGTTGTTTTAACATTTGACCCGCACGCAACGGAATATTTGCCGGATTATTGGAAATGCCGCGAATGGCTTTCAGGCTTTACAGGATCTCAGGGTTCTGTTGTTGTAACAGAAAAAGAAGCCTATCTTTGGGCGGACGGCAGATATTATATCCAAGCGGAAGAACAGCTTAAGGGCGCGGATATTAAACTTCAAAAATTGGGCCTTGACGGCGTGCCTGAAGTGGGGGAATGGTTAAAAGACAATCTTTCTGAAGGCGCGACTGTCGGCATAGACGGGTCAACCATTGCTGTTGAGCTTTATAAAGCTTATCAAAAGGAGTTCAAAAAGAAAAAGCTTAAAACCCGCCTTGACGTTGATCTTATGAGCGAAATTTGGAAAGATCGCCCAAGTTTTCCAAATGGAAAAGCATTCCAGCATGATATTAAATTCGCAGGCAAAACTCGCACAGAAAAACTTTCGGATGTTCGCGCTAAAATGAAATCAGAAGGCGCAAAAGGCTATATTGTCAACTCACTTGACGACATTGCTTGGCTTTATAATTTCAGAGGCTCAGACACTGAAAACATGCCAACGATTTACGCATTTTCTTACATAACGCAAGACGAAGCATATCTGTTTACAGACGGAAATAAATTCCCTGAAGAACTTAAAAAAGCATTCGCAAACGATAAAGTTCAAATGAAGGGCTATGACGAAATATTTGAATTTTTAAAATCACTTAAAGATGTTGACAGTGTATTTATCGCTCCTACCAGAATCAATGCTAAACTCCTTGAAGCAATTCCTAAAGATATTGAAGTTTTCGAAGGTGCGGAAATTACAGGTTGGTTAAAAGCGCAAAAAAGCAAAGTTGAGCTTGAAAACATCCGCCGCTCTCAAGACAGAGACTGCGCGGCTGTTGCTAAATTCACAAAATGGGTTAAAGAAGCTGTGCGTAAAGAAGAGATCGAAGAGGCGGACGTCCACGCGCTCGTTAACAAGTACCGTGAAGGCGCTGAAAATCATATGGGTCCTGCTTTTGAGACGATTGCAGGCTATATGGAAAATGCCGCTTTAATGCACTATCACCCAATCAAAGGACAAAGCGCAAAATTAAAACCTGAAGGTTGGCTTTTAATCGATACAGGCGGTCAGTACTATGACGGCACGACGGACATTACGCGTACTATCGTTTTGGGTGAAATTTCTGACGAAATGAAAAAAGACTTCACGCTCACGCTTAAAGCAATGCTCAGACTTTCAATGGCTAAATTTATGTATGGCGCGTTTGCTTCGACGCTCGATGTTTACGCAAGAGGCGTAATGTGGGATAACGGAATGGACTATAAATGCGGCACCGGTCACGGCATAGGGTACTGCTTAAACGTTCACGAGGGCCCTCCGGGATTTAATTATAATCCAAAGCCTTCACAGCTTGTTAAGCTCGAAGAAGGTATGGTAATTACAAACGAGCCGGGCGTTTACAAAGAAGGCAAATGGGGCATCAGACTTGAAAACACGATTAGCGTGCAAAGGGATTTCACAAACGACAACGGCACGTTTTTAAGCTTTGAAATGTTAAGTTTCTGCCCGATTGACTTAAAAGCCATCGACAAATCGTTACTTTCAGACTGCGAAGTTAAGTATCTTAACGAATATCACGCAAAAACTTACGAAAAACTCGCTCCGTTTATGAACAACGAGGAAAAAGCTTGGCTTAAAGAAGAGACCAGAGCGATTTAGCTATACAATCAAAAACAGCTTGTGGAGAACCTCAAGCTGTTTTTTTATTTACCAAACAACATCAATATCATACTTAAAAATATTTTCATCAATCGTCATAATAGCCATATCTTCTACTATAGCTTGTGCCACAATCATACGGTCAAACGGGTCACGGTGTATAAGAGGCAAACCCCTAACCATTTTGATATGTTCTAGCGAAACATCTATCAAATTAAAATCGTTTTTATAAATAGCTTCGATTATATCATCAATACTGCCATTCAGCGAAAGTTTTCCTGTTCCTAATTTTATGGCAATCTCCCATATAGAAGCGATACTTATATAAATTATATTATCAAGATTATAAATAGCATCCGCAGCTGATTTAGATAATTTTTCTATGTCCTCAAAAAACCATATAGCCGCGTGAGTGTCTAGCAGTATATGTGCTGCTCCCGAATATTGCATATTACATATACTCCTTAAATTCTTCTAAAGGCTCGAACCAGTCGTGATGCTCCGCCTCATGGATTTTTCCTTTCAAACAACCGGGCTGAGGAAGGTTGCGTCGATTTGTTGGTGGCTCATTCATCAACTCAAATGGTATACCATTCTTCCTGATGGCTTGCCTTAGAAAAATGTTTATGGCACTCGTCATGTCTAACCCTAATCCTAAAAATACATCTTGAGCCTTGCTTTTAACATAACTGTCTACGCGTATATTTATATTGGCGTTTGTTACTGCCATGACATCACCTCCTATTTAAATATACTATCACAATACAATCACATTGTCAACATATTTGCATAATATCGGTGTTGTGCAGTCGATACAACTCAAACAACCCTTCAACCAAAAGCTCCGCGTCATGCGTCACTTGCCTCCGACATAAGCGCATGATATGGCTTGCTCCGCCGCCTGTCGCTATAACGCTTATTTTGCCCGGCTTACAGCCAATTTCAGATTCAATCCGCAGAGTCATCCCATCGAGCATTGCCGCATTGCCAAAAAGAGCGCCCGCTGCCATACACTCAGCTGTATTTTTACCAATTATTGGCGAAATCATCGGTGAGTCATCAAAAATCGGCAACAGAGTTGTGTCGTTTGCAAGTGCGTTTAAGCCCATCATTACCCCCGGCAAAATCGCCCCGCCTAAAAAACAGCCGCGTTCGTCAATTACGTTTACTGTCGTCGCTGTTCCAAAATCAAAAACGACCGCAGGTAAATCATATTTTACAATCGCCGCAGAACAAACGGCGATACGATCCGCCCCGATAAGCGCCGTATCATAGTTCGAAAGATCAAGTCGCATATTCATCTGTGCATTGACAATTAAAGGCGTTATGCCAAATAAATCGCTTACAGCATCATAGACGAGCTCATTATTCTTTACAACCGATGAAATTGCCGCACCTGTTATATCACTATTTTTTAAGTCAATTTCGTTCAAAAACTGCGCAACGACAGAAACACAAGCTTCTTTGCTGTCAATTTTAGCGATTAGACTTCTTTTAGTGCAAAGCTTATTGCCTTTTTTAACCGCAATAATTAAATTAGTATTACCTAAGCTCATTGCTAAAATCATAAAATCTGCCCTGCCTCAACGTGGTAAATAAAATTATCAATCAGCCGTGTACTGCCAAAAAAAACTGCCATTGCAACCAATATGCTTCCCTGCAAAACGTCTGCTTTTTCAATTGTTTCACTGTTTACAATTTCAATATAATCAATTTTTGCCAAAGGCTCCGATTTGACAATGTTATGTAAAAATTTAAGAAGCGCTTTTGCATCCCGCTCGCCAGCTTGAATAAGCTTAAGCCCTTCCGACAGAGCTTTATTTAACACAAGCGCAGCCTTGCGTTCTTCAGGTGATAAATACACATTGCGCGAGCTTTTCGCAAGGCCATCCGATTCTCGAACAATAGGGCAGCCGATAATTTCAACGCCCAAGCAAAGATCAGCCGCCATCCGTTTAATTACTGCTAATTGCTGCGCGTCTTTTTGTCCGAAATACGCCCGATCAGGAAGCGTAATGTTAAAAAGCATATTCACAACGGTCAAAACGCCTTTGAAGTGCGTCGGACGGCTTTTGCCGCATAGTTCTTTTGACACTTTATCCATATCAATAAATGTCGCGCTTTGCGCCGGATACATTTCTTCTGACGTCGGAACGAATATGAGATCTGCACCTGCCTTTTCGCAGAGCTTTCTATCCGCATCAAAATCTCTTGGATAGCTGTTAAAATCTTCCGTTGGAGAAAACTGTGTCGGGTTTACGAAAATGCTCACTATCGTTTTGTCGTTTTCTTTAACTGACCTTTCGATAAGGCTAATATGCCCGTCATGCAAATATCCCATCGTCGGTACAAAACCGATGCTCTGTCCTTCTTTTTTCCACTTTTTAACCAAATCTCGTGTGCTATGTATAGAATTTATAATTTCCATTATTGACCTCTAATAAAGCTTTTCTATTATTTCGTCTGACATACTAAATTCATGCTCTGATGACGGAAAAATTCCGCCTTCAACCTCTGATTTATACTGCGCAAACGCATTTTTCATCTGATTTCCCACATCCACGAACTTTTTAACAAACTTAGGCGCAAAATCCATATTCATCCCAAGCATATCTTGATACACAAGCACTTGCCCATCGCAAAAGTTACCTGCGCCAATACCAATCGTCGGTATTTTGATCGTTTCGGTAATGAGCTTTGCAAGCTTTGAAGGTACGCATTCTAAAACTAAGGCAAACGCGCCCGCTTTTTCAACTGCTTTTGCATCGTCTAAAAGCTTTTGCGCCGTTTTACAGTCTTTGCCTTGCACCGTATACCCGCCCATTAAATTAATAGACTGCGGTGTTAAGCCCAAATGTGCCATAACAGGAACCCCTGCTGTGACAATCGTCTTAATTTGCGGGCAAACAGCCTCCCCACCTTCAAGCTTGACAGCTTTTGCACCTGTTTCTTTAATAATACGCCCGGCGTTTAAAACCGCATCATAAACCGAAGTTTGATACGACATAAACGGCATGTCAATCACAACAAGCGCGTTTTTAACACCTCGAACGACTGCTCTGCCGTGATGTATCATATCCTCAACGGTGACGGGCAGCGTATCTTGATAACCAAGCACATTATTGCCGAGTGAATCGCCGACTAAAATGCTGTCAATGCCAGATTCATCTATAAGTTTCGCCGTTAAATAGTCATATGCGGTCAGCATACTGATCTTTTTGCCCGTATTTTTAAAACTTTGCAAGCTTACAACCGAATTTTTCATAATAATGCTTTCATCTCCGAATAATCTCTTGATTTATGCTTTTTCCCCGCGATTTTTATCAATTCTCTCGTCAAAAGCTTATATATTTTAAGTTCGCTATTTTCAAGTGCGTCTATATGCTTCTTTACCGTCATTACATCATTTCGCTCAACAGGCCCGGTCAGTGAATTAACCGTGCCTGTTTCGGCAACTTTTCCTGCGTTGCCTAAAAATATTGTATTAAGCGCGGCATGTGTAAATTCGTCATCTAACCCACAACCTTTTAAAACGTTACATCCGACTTGTGCAATTGCTGTAACGTGATTGCTCAAAAACACAGCTGCTGCGTGATATTTCGCCTTTTGAGATTTATCAATTATGCGTACAGAGTTGCCAAGACACTCTATCAAACATTTTACATCATCCAAGCGCTTTTCGCTACCCTCAATCGTAAAAAACGTCCGGGAAATTAAACCTACATCTGTATTTTTTGAGCTGAATGCCAAAAATGGATGAACAGAATAGCCATAAGCGCCTAATTTTTCAATACCTGCAAACACATCAGAAGACAGCGCGCCGCTTGTGTGGCAAATAATTTTATCTTCAATCGGCAGCTTTTTAACATCGTCCCAAACGTCCGCAATAGCGCTATCCGGTACTGTTAAAAAGAGAATTTCGCTGTTTTTGACGACTTCTTCGGCAGGCAAGCCTCCACTTCGACTGTAAACGCCGGAAACGGTGGAGCCTTTCTCTTCAAAATATTTAGCAAGTGAACAACCTATCCGCCCCGCACCTATGAATCCTGATTTCAAAATTCCGCCGCCTTTTGTTTTTTCACTATTATAATACGTCTTGCATAAATTTTCAACAGCCAGTCCATTGCGCTTGACTTTTCAGCGAAAAAACTGTATCATGAATTACAACTATATGCGTTTTAGAAAGAGGTGTTTTTATGGCTGTCGGCATCACTAATTCGGTAATTAACAATACTGCCCTGCCAAGCGGGATCCCTTCAGGTGTCAGTCTCGGGCCGCAAAGCTCGAAAAGCGCTTTCACATCCAAGACGGCTAAAAACATGTTCGATGCGTATTATGGTAAAAACACAGCTTTAACATCGAACCCATACACGCAAATTAAACGCGAGGCAGCTTTTCTGAAAGTGATCGCGGAAGATATCATGTCATTTTCAAAGTCATCATTTAGAAAACGAGCTATAGTGTCGGATGATCCTTCGGTCGTCCAAGTGAAAACAAAGGCAAAAACGCCAACCGGGGGCTTCAAAGCAGAGATAGTTGTAAAGCAGCTTGCAACCCCACAGCGAAACACCGGGACGCCTTTTAAAACAAGCGACAGGTTTGACGGAACTTACGGCACTAATTATTTCACAGTTTCAATCGGTGGCAAAAGCTTTAATTTAAGCATTGAAATCGATGAATCGGATACAAACAAAGGCGTTATGGAAAAAATTACAGGCGCGATTAACGAAACTGATGTCGGCGTCTTTTCAGAAGTCAGATATAATACGCAAGATAAGGAATCATACGTCACTGTAACATCTCTTCGAACAGGCGATACAAGCTCATTCGAAATAAGTGATGTAGCAGGATTTGGCAGCATAATTTCAGATCTTGGGCTTGAAAATGTTACAGGCTTTTCTCAAAATGCTGTATACACGCTAAACGGTGGCGCTTCTATTGTTTCAACGTCTAATGAGGTTAGCATAAGTTACGGAATCCGCGCGTATTTTAAAGATGTGTCCGAAACTCCTATCAAAATTTCAACCGGCGTTGATTCCAATTTAGCTATAGCGCAAATTGAGAAATTCGTGAAAAGCTTTAACGACCTTTTAAAAGCGACAGATGCACATAAAGGCGATAAAATCGCGGATAGCATAGCGGTTAAATTGCGCATGGCTGTAAACACCTACTCAACGACACTAGCGCGATCAGGACTTGAAGTTCAAAGTGACGGATACTTGCAAATAAGTGAAAGCGGCCTTCGAGGCGCGGTCACAAGCGGCGTTGCCGAAAGAACGTTTCAACCGTTCGGCGGAATTATAAGCGGTGGAATTGGGAGTCGCATATCGAAAATCGCAGGTGAAGCGTACAAAGAGGCAAACCGCTCAGGCGCAGGCCCTATGAGTGATTTTAAGCGCATCAATCCTAACGAAGTGCTTAACAGCTACTTCAATTTTATCAACCATCAAAACATAATCGCAAACAACAACTTGGCTTTCAGCAGCGGCGGCACAGGCTCGCTTTATGATATTGTGCTATGAAGCTAAAAGATGACACTTTAAACCGAGCAATTTTAGTCGTTGGCTTTTTTATGATGGCATTCGGTTTTTTTGTGCTGTATATGTTTTTTCTCGGACGATATGCAATACTATTCCTTTTAGCAATCGCCGCGGCAATATTATACACGTATCTCGCCATGTCGTATTATTACAGCAAGCTAATTGAAGCAAAAGCCAAATCACAAAAAGAAGAATTTGACGAACTGATGATAAACACAGTTCATCAAATTGAATCAAAACATGAAAAAATCCATAAAATAATAACATCTATCCCCTTTGATCAAAATTTAACACATGCCCTCAAGCAGCTTCTGCCAAAAATTACCGAATCGACAGGCTCTATTGCCTGCGCAGTTTATATTTCTGATTCGAATGAAAAGCTTAAACTTAAGTATTCGGTTGGCTTTGGCAAAAATATTTATGATGAATTTAATATCACAATGGGCGAAGGGCTTATCGGCGCGGCGATGGTTCAGAATGAGATTACAGCAATCAATAACATTCCCGATGATACGAAATATTCAATTAAGACGGTTATCGGCGATATACTTCCAAAATCCGTTATTGTTATGCCTTTGAAACTAAGCGAAGATTGTTCAGCGGCTTTCGTCTTTGCGTCAATTATGAATTATACAGATGATGATTTGGAACTTTTAAATGCGATAAAGGACTATCTTCGCATTTTGATTAATCTATCTGTGCAAAACACAAAATGATGTATCGCGGCACTTGACTTTTAAAGAAAGCGGGCAAGGTGCAAGCACGCCCTATAGCTAATAGCAGCCGGCATTGTCAGCTTGCTGCACACTACCTATTGGGGTGGGTGGAGTGTCTCCTCCAAACCTCCTCAAGGCGTTTTTGCTTCTTTTTTCGCCGGAAATAAAGAAGGTTCTTAACTGCAACTGCTTTATTTTCAATATGCGTCAATAATGTATACACTGCGATGAGCTGATTATTGGATTTTGGAGTATGTTTTATTATTCAACTATAGTGCAGCTGCAATGACCGCTTACTTTTTTTAAGGGCAAAAAAAGAAGGCTCTTAACTTCAATTGCATTATTTTTAATATGCGTTCATATGTATACAATGAAATGAACCGCTTATGATGTGTGCTGCAAAGGGGATAAATAACGCACATACCGGCTGAAAAATTGTTATCGTGTCAAACGCACTTATGCACACCGCGAATGTGGTACGTGCGTAAAATCTATATTATGGACGATGAAGGTATTATGAGTGATTAGGAGGATATGATATGCTAGCGTTCAATCAATTTGATAATTACTGGAACTATTATTTATCGGTTGAGAAAAATTTAATAAAAACGATTGACTATGTAGAAGTATGTCCTCAAAATGATGCGACTCACTCGATTGAGTATGCAAAAATAATTATGTTAGCTTGCTCAGAGATAGATGTATTATGTAGATTGCTCTGTAAAGTGATTGACCCAAAATCTGATTTTGACGACCCTACAACTCGAACAGGAAACATCAATGAATATGCTAAAATAATCTTGTTGAAATTTCCAAAAATAGTATCGTTTGAATTTTGCAATTCGAGAAGTGGTTATAATATTGCCCCATTCAAAGATTGGAGGCTAAAACCGTATACATCACCTACATGGTGGTGTGATTACCAAAGGATTAAACATTATAGGCACGATTCATATGGATATGCGAATCAAGTCAATGCGTTTTCCTCAGTCGCTGGTTTAATGACATTGAATTTATATTTGTATTGTTTTACAAATAATAAGGAATACGCAGATCCCAAAACTCATTCAGAACTTTTTAATTTCAATGCTCCGTCACCTTATCTAGCTGTAAGAACAGTTATGGAATTGCCAGATTTCAAGGGAGTATCTTAATAAAACTTGAATTTAAAAATCATGATTTTCAAGCCTATTCCTTTCATGCCTTGATAGTCATTTACAAAACTAGCTATGCTAGCAGCATAATATAGGAGACTTTTGAGTTGTATAATAGGGCATGGCATGCACCTAATAAGTAAATTAGTAGCGTTACTTCCACCCCTCACAAAAACACATTATACTTTTTTAAGGGGCGAAAAAGAAGGTCTTTGACTTCAACTGCTTTATAGTTCACAAGTATTGAGAACTCTTAAAAACCCAAGCAGCTAATATCCACAACATAATATTTTCTGCATTTGTAACGCAATGATATTCAATGCACTAAAATAACGAAAGGAACTGATTAAATGGACAAAAAAAACGCAAAAATGGTCTTAAGATTTGACTTTAACAATGTTATGACTTCTCTCCTAGTCAGCGCGGGAATCAGCGAGGCGGAAATTGAAAGTTTAAATCCGAAAATTGAAAAAGCAGCAAAGGCAATGGTCACAGGCAGGGATGCGAAAATGGCATGGCGCAATCTGCCTTATAATCAAGACGAAATAGTCTCTGAGATTCTTGATTACGTCTCGGAAGTTAAAAATGACTTTGACACATTTGTCGTGCTTGGTATCGGCGGATCGGCGCTTGGGCCTATGGCCGTCCAGCAGTCGCTTAACCATCCGTATTATAACGAATTAAGCCGCGAAAAGCGCGGAGGGTTCCCGCGCCTTTATATCGCGGACAACGTTGACCCTGAGCGGCTTGTCTATCTTTTTGACATAATCGACATTGACAAAACTTTGTTCAACGTCATTTCAAAATCAGGAAGCACGTCTGAAACCATGTCGCAATTTATGATTATTAAAGAAATGCTTGAAACGAAACTTGGCAAGGAGAAGGCGAAAAAACACATAGTCGCGACGACAGACAGAGAAAAAGGCAATTTAATCAAAATTGCAAAAGAAGAAGGCTACAAAATCTTTTACGTTCCGTCTGATGTCGGCGGCCGCTTTTCAGAGCTTACGCCTGTCGGACTTTTAGCAGCAGCATTCTGCGGCATTGACATAAAAGCCCTGCTTGAAGGCGCGGCATTTATGGACGAGCTTTGCAAAGAAACGGATATTTACAAAAATCCTGCCCATATGTACGCGCTTATAAACTATATCGCTATGGAACGAGGCATGCCAATTTCGGTCATGATGCCGTATGCGGACTCACTTAAATATATGTCCGACTGGTACAGTCAGCTTTGGGCAGAATCTCTCGGAAAAAAATATGACAATGACGGCAACGTCGTAAACGTTGGCCCTACGCCTGTTAAAGCGCTCGGAGCAACAGATCAGCATTCGCAAGTTCAGCTTTACGTTGAGGGCCCGTCGGATAAAGTTGTTGTATTCGTTGGCGTTGATAAATACAAGGAAGAAATTACGATCCCTAAAATCTTTGAAGATATACCGTCAATCGGTTTTCTAGGTGGCGTAACGCAAAACACGCTTATACAATATGAACAAGTCGCAACGGAATATGCCCTTCTTAAAAACGGCAAAATGAATATGACGATAACTTTTCCGGAAGTTAATGCGTTTACTGTTGGGCAATTTATTTATCTTTTAGAAGTTGCAACGGGGTTTGCCGGCGAACTTATGAATATTAATGCGTTTGACCAGCCAGGTGTCGAAGAAGGCAAAAATGCGACTTATGCGCTGTTTGGCCGCCCGGGATATGAAGAAAAACGAAAAGAGCTAGACGCAAGGCCCGCAAAGAACGAGAAGTATATTATATAGAGAGCCGAACTGCTCCGTTATGCGTTCTACAAAGCACAATAAAGGAGTTAGGCTACTCGACAACGCACATAGCAGAACATAGCGAAGGAGTTAGACTACTCAACCATGCTTTCCGGATGACATGAACGAGTAGCTTAACTCCTTTTTAATTTCAGCTTTCTGATCCCAAAAGAAATAATTTCTTTTGCATGTGAAACTCCTAAAAGAGCCGAAACCGCAAAATAAACGGCAATTCCGGCTATCACTTGGATCAGAAGCTTTATGCCTCGCCCTGAGATGCCGGCTTCAAATATGTCACCAAGAAAAGAAGTAACGCCTATAACAAAAGCAAACATTATAGCAGAAGCGACAAGGCATTTGACCGCAAGCGAAAAGGTGTCCCCGCCAAAAGACTCAAGCTTTCGCCTCATAGTCAAAACGAGAACAGCCGTTCCGATTGAAGCCGAAAACGCGAAAGACATCGGCAAAGAATGAACGCCAAAATGTGGAATTAAGGCCAAGTTCAGCGCAATATTTATAGCCATTATTAAGACACCTACCCGTCCGGAAACTTTTGCGTTTTTTTGTGCATAAAATGCACGGTCAAAGACTTCTTTGAAGCCAAGCGCAAGAATTCCTATTGAGTAAATCGCCAAAAGATTTGCAGATATTAAAACTTCATCCTGCGTAACTTGGCCATGATATGTCAAAAGATTAAGCAAATTAAGTCGCACGGCAATAAATCCAAATGACATCGGAAGAAGTAAAAATATTAAAATATTCATAATGTCAGACAGAGACTTTCTGAAGCCCTCAACATTTTCACTGCTCCATAAGACAGAAAAGCGAGGGAAATAAACTGCCGCTACAGAAAATACGAACGTTAAAACGGACATTGTAACGATGTTTTGCACGAAATGAACTATAGTCGTACTTTCAAGGCGCATTGCGACAGTTGAATTATAAAGCGTATTAATTTGATAGGCAAAAACTCCCAAAAGAACCGGCAAGATCAACCGTCCGCAAGCACGCATATGATCGCTTTTAAAGTCAAACGATAGCTTAAAGCGATAACCTGTTTTTAAAACAGCCGGAAAGAGCATAACAGCCTGAGAAACAAGACCGATTAAAGTCGCATACAAAAGACCCGTGACACCAAAGCGGTCACCCCACAGAAGCAAATAACCAATCGTGATAATTGCGGTCGGCGCACTGACGGCGGCAACCAGTTTAAATCTGCCGTGTGACTGCAAAATCCCTTGAAAGATGAAAGAAATCCCATATGCAAACATAACAGGCATTAAAACTCTTATCGAAAAAACGGCATAATAAGCAAGCTCCGGCGTTTCACTAACAGCGATCCGCGCCAAAAAAGGCGCAGCCAAAAGGCCGATCGAAACAAGAATTAAAATAAATAGCAATGAAATTGAAATTATATCGTCAAGGAATTTTTTAGCCAAGCTTTCCGATTTTTTGTCAATAAGTGCGGCATAGATCGGCACGACGGCCGTTGTCAAAACCGTGCCGACAGCTGTAAAAATCGTATTTGGAAGCATGAGAGCATAGCTGAAAATGTTGAGTCTTGGGTCAGTCGCTCCGTAGCGCGCCATATAAAGCTGCATACTAAAAACGGTCAGAAGTCTGACCGCTGCTGTAATTGCCGCGACTGAAAACACGGTTAGAAATGTGCTGTTTTTGCTATTTTGATCCACAACCTATACGACCTATTAAAGAGTTTTAAAGTTTACACAGAGGCGGCGAATACGCTTTTTTCTAAAGTACGCATTAAAATCGCTTCAGCTTCTGATTTTTCGATACAAAGTGATAAAATGAGCTCTGAAAGAATTACTTGCTTTGCGTTTGTTAAAACTTTTTTCTCAGCGCTAGATAAGACGCGCTTTTGCTCCCTTATCATAAGGTTTCTGAAGACGAGGGCAGCTTCTGAAAGATGGCCTGTCTTAATTTTTTCCATGTTAAGCTTATAGCGTTCGTTCCAATTTTCAGGCATGTCGACAGGTTCGGTCATTATACTTTCGATGATGTTAATGACTTCATCACTGCATGAAATTTCCCGAACGCCCAAATGCTCTGCCTTATTTGCCGACAGCATAATTTTTAAATTGCCGACAGGTATGCTAAGTACATAGTAGATGTTATTTGTAAGCCCGCCGTCAACGGATTTATGTTCAAGATCCTCAATAACGCCAGCGCCATACATCGGATATACAATTTTGTCACCAACACAAAACACTTTCGATTGCCCCCTACCTCTAAAAGCTTCATACATTTACTACCAAGCCTATTATAGCATAAGTTCACCGAAAGTGTAAGTTATAAATTAAAAAATTATAAATTTTTTGTAAAAAATTCCTATTTATTCCCCATCGCAGGGTAAATGTCTTTAAACGCGCTTGCGTTGTCGCTTCCGGCCGGCATAAGCCCCGTCATATCAGTCGAAGAAACGACGTCGGAGTCTTTTTTTAAGCTCTCGTCGATAATTTCAAATTTTGATTTTTTATTTTTCATATCATTTCGCTCCTTTTTAAATGTTCTAATACTAATCTCAATTAGTATTAGACTTATAATTTACAGCTTTTCTGCAGAATATACTAAATAGGCTCTTAAGGCAGAAAATTTGGAGGCTTAGATGAGAAAACGAAACGTTGTAACAGATTTAGCGATAGAGGCGCATGAAATGCTGTGCGCAGAGGAAAACGCATCGACAATTGACGGGATAATCGTTAAAGAGGAAGATTTAGGTGAAATAAAAATTGCAACTGTTAAAATTACAAACGAAAGCGGAGAAAATACACTAGGCAAACCGATTGGCAATTATATAACAATTGAATCGAGAGCGGTCAAAGAGCGTAACAAAGAAATTCATGAGCAAATAATCAAAATTTTAGCAGATGTTATCGGCAATTTGCATGGCTTAAAAAGTGATGGAGTAATTCTCGTAGTTGGACTTGGCAACAGAAATGTTACACCTGACGCGCTTGGCCCGAGAGCCGCTGAAAGGGTTCTTGTGACGCGGCATTTAAAAAATGAAGGGATAATCCCAAAAGAGATTGAAAACAAAGTGCGGTCAGTCGCAGCGATTGCTCCGGGCGTTTTGGGCTTAACAGGAATTGAGACATACGAAATTGTAAAAGGCATAACAGACAGAATAAAGCCCGATTTAATAGTCGCAATTGATGCGCTCGCCGCAAGAGAGCTCAGTCGCATAAACTCGACGATACAGATTTCTGATACCGGCTTAAGTCCCGGTGCCGGACTTGGAAACAACCGCATTAAGCTTAACGAAAAAACGCTCGGAGTAAAAGTTTTAGCAATCGGAGTGCCCACAGTCGTTGATGCGGCGACTTTAGTAAATGACACTTTGGATGGCATTTTAGGCGACCTATCCAAACAATCAGAAAACGGACAAGCATTCTACGAAACGCTTGCCCGGCTTGAATCCGAGGAGAAGTATCCAATGATTTTATCAGCCCTTAAGCCGTATGACGGCAATATGTTCGTTACGCCGAAAGAAATTGATAATGTCATCAATGACCTTTCAGCGATAATAGCCGATGCGCTCAACATCGCGCTGAACGAAGGCATTACGCAGGATGATGTTTGGAAATATTCTTAGAAATAAGTCACCATAGCAAACTCATCAGCGTAGCTTCCATCGGCGTATTTCATTGCGTTTTTTAAATTGCCGCAAATTTCAAAGCCGAGGTTTTTGTACAGACTAATTGCGGCTTCATTTTGCGTGTTCGTAACAAGTTCAAGCTGCTCATAGCCAAGCTGTTTGCTTAAATCAATACATTTCTTAACAGCAAGGCGGCCTATACCCATGCCCCAATATTTTTTTAAAACTACAAGCCCGCAAAGCGACCGATGCGCAAAACGTACTCTATTGCTAGTCGGCAATACGAAAAATTCAACAGCAATTTCACCGTTAATTAATCCAAGGCAAAACGCTTCATTTGTGGATTTTAACTTTGCATCAAAAAAATCACGCGTTTCCTGAACGCTTCGGCGCTTATCTCTTGATTCTCTGCCCAAAAATAAAGATTCTTCATCAACCACTTTAATGAACTCTACCATCTGCTCGGCATAGACGGCTCCGGGAGTTATAATCGTAAGCTCCATGCCGTTTTTTAACGTATGTTTTTCGTGTATAATCATAAACTTTTTCCCTTCTCGCCCGTGTTTTACAAGCTCGATATAATTACTTAATTTTATGTCAAGCTCGTTAGTTTGTCAATAATGGAGCTGCCGAGCTTTGACATAATATCAGAATAATGATATAATCAGTATAATATCATGACAGGAGATGATGCAATGATTATCAAGCCGTCTACAGCGCTTAGAAATGAATATACTGAAATATCCAGAATTGCAAAAGAAAGCGGAGAACCCATCTACCTTACTAAAAATGGTGAGGGCGATTTAGTCGTTATGGATATTTACACTTTTGAGAAGCAGAAAAAGCTGCTAGAATTAAAGGCAAAAATATTAGAAGCCGAAGAGCAGCGATTAAGCGGGCTGCAAACATACACTCACAATGAAGTTGAACAGAAATTTGCGGCGCTTAAAGGTGAGTTGCAGAAAGAAGGCTTAGCAAATGTATAAGCTAACTTATCTTCAAAAGGCTATGGACGACTTGGGTGAGCTCTATCTCTATATTTCGCAAAACAGCGGACAAGCCGCTGATAAAATGATTAGCAAAACCTTAACCTCAATTAAAAACCTTGAAACCTTTCCTTTTGCCGGAAGTTCTGTTAACGACAAGATGGATGTCAAAGGAAACTATCGCATTATTATTGTCAAGCCTTACCTAGTATTCTATCGCATAATTGAAAATGATGTAATAATATACAGGGTGCTGCACGAACGAAGATATTATCAGGTATTGCTTGATTAATCGATAACCGGAGGAGAAAATGTTCAAATTAGAAGCACAATTTAAACCAACAGGCGACCAGCCTGAGGCTATACATGATCTTGTGAAAGGGCTTAACGACGGGAAGAAGTTTCAGACACTTCTTGGCGTAACCGGCTCGGGTAAAACTTTTACTATGGCAAATATTATTGAAAAGACGCAGAGACCGGCACTTATTATGGCACATAACAAGACGCTTGCGGCACAGCTTTATAACGAATTTAAAGAGTTTTTTCCAAACAACGCTGTGGAATATTTTGTAAGCTATTATGACTACTATCAGCCGGAGGCGTATGTTCCTTCATCTGACACTTATATCGAGAAGGATTCTTCAATTAATGACGAAATTGATAAGCTGCGGCACTCGGCGACAGCGGCGCTGTCTGAGCGGCGAGATGTTATAATCGTCGCTAGTGTTTCTTGCATTTACGGCCTCGGAAGCCCGATTGATTATAATGAAATGGTAATCTCCTTGCGCCCCGATATGCAAATCGACAGAGATCATGTCCTTCGAAAGCTCGTCGAAATTCAATATGCAAGAAATGATATGAATTTTATTCGAGGCACGTTTAGAGTCAGAGGAGATGTTGTGGAGATTTTCCCGGCATATTCAGATTCACTTGCGTATCGGATTGAGTTTTTTGGTGATATAGTCGAGAAAATACAAGAAATTAACACGTTAACCGGTGAAATTTTAGGTGTGAGAAAGCATGTCGCTATCTTTCCCGCTTCGCACTACGTTACATCAAAAGAAAAGATGGCAGTCGCCGTTAAAGCAATACAAGAAGAACTTGACGAGCGCGTTAAGGAGCTTAAATCCGAGGACAAGCTTTTAGAAGTGCAGAGGATCATCCAGCGGACGAACTATGATATTGAAATGCTTCAGGAAATGGGCTTTTGCTCGGGCATTGAAAATTACAGCCGCCACTTAACAGGACGCCCTGCCGGAAGCACGCCTCATACGCTTATTGACTATTTTCCTGATGATTTTTTGATTTTCGTTGATGAATCGCATGTTTCAATTCCACAAATCCGTGGCATGTATGCAGGGGATAAGTCGCGCAAAACGACGCTTGTTGATTTTGGATTCCGGCTTCCGTCCGCGCTTGATAACCGCCCGCTTAAGTTTGAAGAATATGAAGCAAAAATAAACCAAATGATTTTTGTATCTGCAACGCCTTCAATTTATGAAGGGGAACATTCCGAGCAGGTTATCGAACAAATAATCCGCCCGACAGGTCTGCTCGACCCTCAAATCGACGTGCGCCCAATCCGCGGGCAAATCGACGATCTGATGAGCGAGATTAAAAAGACGACAGAAAAAGGCTTCAAAGTGCTTGTTACAACGCTTACTAAAAAAATGGCTGAAGACTTGACGACTTTTTTAAAAGAGCATGACATTCGCGTAAAATATCTCCATTCTGATATTGACACGCTTGAGCGGCTTGAAATTATAAGAGATCTTCGGCTTGACGTATTTGATGTTTTGGTTGGCATAAACCTTCTTCGGGAAGGGCTTGACATACCCGAAACGGCGCTTGTCGCAATTTTGGACGCGGACAAAGAAGGATTTTTGCGCTCGGAGACATCTCTAATCCAAACAGTCGGACGCGCGGCAAGAAATTCCGAATCAAAAGTTGTAATGTACGCCGATAAAATAACGCGGTCAATGCAAGTGGCAATTGAAGAGACAGATCGCCGCCGCAAAATACAAGAAGAGTATAACGAAAAGCACGGCATTACACCAATGACGGTTATTAAAAAAGTTCACGACATAATCCACGCAACGACGACAGAGGATGAAAAGAAAACGCTAGGGCTTGATAAAGACCCCGAATCAATGAGCGTAGGCGAAATTAAAGAAGCGCTTAAAAAGCTTGAAAAAGAAATGAAGCGGGCTGCAATGGATCTTTATTTCGAACGCGCCGCTTCGCTTAGGGATGAGATTGTGGAGCTTAAGAGATTTTTGTAAGATAATAAGTTTGATTAAAACGTATGCCGAATAAAATTCTATATAATCTAATTGATTTTTATTATCTTTTCGATAAAAGAAAATCACAGTGGAAAAAAAATATTCCGTTCTTATAGAGCTTATGATATAATGAAGATATATATGAAATGGGTGGGAGTGAATATAAATGGTAACTGCAAACAATAATCTAGTTTTGAATAGACTCTTTACCCAAAGCGTCCTTAGAGACCTAATTAACTATAGCAATAATACCACATATGCGTCAATAGTACAACGTTATGTGGAAGATTCCGAGGCTAAAAACAACGGCGAACTAATTAGTGAAATATATAGGTTCATGTCAAAATCGTATAGGAATGAATATTATTACCTCAATACTTTGCTTAATAAATTATTATTAAAAAGGCACAACATAAATACCACGACCGCTTTGACACAGATTTACATTGGCAAATCAAAGGCGGATTTCATTCTTATAAATGGAAAAGCTGTTGTTTATGAAATAAAATCCGAACTTGATAGCTTTGATAGACTTGAAACACAGATAAAGGATTATTTCAGAGCTTTTAATCATGTCTGCGTCGTGACATCTGAGGGAAATTACGGAAAATTAGCTAGCATCTTGCAAGATACCCCTGCTGTTGGTATATGCGTACTCACAAAGCGTAACACCATAAGCTCAACTTTGAAAAAACAAATGATTGAAGATAACTCTTATTTAGAGCATCGCGCAATTTTCAAAACGTTACATAAAAATGAGTATGAGAATATTATCAAAAGGCAATTTGGCTCTTTGCCAGTCACATCACAGGTATTTTATTATGATGAGTGCCTTTCTTGGTTTGAAGAAATTCCAATTTTAGAGGCTTATGTTGAGACTCTAAAAGAGCTTAAAAAACGCAATAGAATTATACAAAGTCGGTTCCATGAGATTCCCTATGAGTTGAGATCGTTAATGTATTTTTCTGCTCCGTCATTAAAAGATTATGATGGTTTGAACTGTTTCCTGAATGAAAAGTATAGGAGGTAGAGGGGTATGTACTTTCCTTATTTGCGAGGTAGACAATATGAATTATTAGCCTTGCGTGAATTGGCAACAAATAATCTCCTGGGAAATTATGTTATGCCTATTATCGAACCTGTTAAATTATCCCCGACACTAATTAAGACTATTGCCGAGTACGTTCGCACAGAGCATTCAATGGCTGTAATTAGAAATCCTGTCGTCGGGTCATTTATGAAAGAACTGAAAGATGCCGAAGAGGACTCAAAAGAAGAAACAAACAAAAAAGAGTTTCACCAACTTTATAGCGATGAAAAAATTATAAAGTCCATAATAATGCAAGAAAATGCTACTTCGCTTTTAAAGCATTGGAGCGATTTTGGTGTCGATAAAAAAGATTTGTTAGTAATAGCAATCAATCGTGATTTTCTTGATATTTATGAAAATGAATTTAATACTATTAACCCACTATATACGCTTATTCCTGATGAAACTGCATTTCGCCGCAGGATTAAGCGTAATCGTGTTACTTTGGATGATAAATTTGAAAGTCAGAGCCGAAATTCAGATTATCAGGAAAAAGATGAGTTTTTTTCTGACGACCATCTTTATTTCTCAGAGGATGGTTTAAAGGGCTTTTCGGATTATTCTGTTGTAGGTAGCGACTATAAAGAGTCAGGTTTTGCACCTTATGCTGTTGCTATTCATATTGTTTTTTTTGCAGAAGATAAAAGTCTTAGAATAAAACACTTCGTTTCTGAATCAAATGGAGATATTTCCAACCCCGCAAAGAAATTTTATGAAGCGGTTACTAAGTTAAACACTTGGTATCAAGCCAATACATTTTCTGCCACATTAGGATTGAAAACACTTTTAGAACATTATAATAATCAAACTTATCCAGGACTTGGAAGTGTTAAGAAACTATCAATCATGCATCATTTGGAGCTTATGGGGAGATATCTTAGTGAGGGGAAGTAAGATGAACTGTTGCATAAGATGTTTTAACGATGCCGAGATTATTGACATAATTAAAAATAATAAAACTAAAGGAAACTGTAATTTTTGTGGCAGCAAAAATAGTCCTATATATCAACTGGATGAAGGAACTATTTTAGCCGATATGTTCGGTGAGCTACTAGACATTTATACCGTTGCGAATAAGTTGCCACCAGCTTTTCCTAAAGATAATACAGATTTACTTAAAAATATACTATACAGAAAATGGTCAATTTTCAACCTAGAGCCAGAGTGCATTTATCGTTTGATAACGACAATATGTAATGAAAAATATGTCTCTCAACCTGATTTGTTTGATAATCCAATAGGAGTGTTGGAGAGCGACGATGATGATTATTTGAGCGAACATTCCATTATCAGTAGTTATGATTGGAATGATTTTATTGAAGCAATAAAGAGGATAAATAGATTTCATACAGAGCATATTAATAAAAGTGTTTTAGATTTGTTTATTCGTTGTGTTAGAAAGCAGTATAAGATAGGGCAAATATTCTATCGCGCCCGTTTATGTTCAAATGATATAGGCTTTTCAAAAAATGAAATGGGAGCCCCGCCTGCTCACTTGGCAAACGCTGGACGCGTAAATCCTGCAGGTATAAGCGTTTTATATTTAGCTGATTCGGCTAAAACTACCCTACACGAAGTTCGAGCGGGTGTCTTTGATTATGTCACAGTCGGAAATTTCAAATTAAAGAGAGATATTGAAGTTATTGATTTTGCAAGCTTAGGTAAAATAAGCCCTTTTATTGCAAATGAGGCGTTAGGGATTTCGTATACACAGCACTCAATAAATATTGAACATTTGAAATTGATAAGCCAACAAATTGCGAAGCCAGTAAGAAGACATGATAGCGCACTAGACTATTTGCCAACACAATATATAAGCGATTATATTAAAAGCCAAAATTTCGATGGTGTAGAATACATAAGTACAATGTGTGATGATGGATTCAACTTAGCTGTCTTTGATGAAAAGCTTTTTAAGTGTACAAAAACAACAATGTACGATATTCAATCATTGTCTTATACTTACGACGAAATAAACTAAATACATGATATAATCCACGCAACGACGACAGAGGATGAAAAGAAAACGCTAGGGCTTGATAAAGACCCCGAATCAATGAGCGTAGACGAAATTAAAGAAGCGTTTAAAAAGCTTGAAAAAGAAATGAAGCGGGCTGCAATGGATCTTTATTTCGAACGCGCCGCTTCGCTTAGGGATGAGATTGTGGAGCTTAAGAGATTTTTGTAAGATAATACCCCCGCTTATCGAGGGTATTATCTTAGGTTAAGTGAGGAATTTGCTACAACCTCGATAAAATAATCTCTATTGCTCTTTGAAGCTGCGCGTCCTCTTCCGGTTCTAAAGTTGCGATTCTGTTAGCTTTTTCGGGGGCAAGTTCTACAACATACGTTGGCGTAATTCCTACTTCGTTAATCGAAATGCCGCTTGGTGTGTAATATCGCGCAACAGTCACTTTAAGTGCGCTTCCGTCTGACAATCTGTAAATTGACTGCACAAGCCCTTTGCCGAACGTTGTTTCGCCGACTAGAACACCTGCTTCAAGGTCTTTAACCGCCCCTGCAAGTATTTCAGAGGCGCTCGCGCTGTTTTGGTTAACTAAGATTACAAGCGGAATGCCAAGATAATTTTGATCAGACGCGAACGAACGCTCACGCCCGCCTCTGTCTTCTGTGTATACAATCGTACCTTCGGGAACGATCATATTAGTAATTTCCGCAACGGAATGCAGTAAACCTCCCGGATTATTCCTTACGTCAATTATAAGACCTTCCATGCCCTGCGCAGTTAAATCCGTCAGTGCGCTTCTGAATTGATTCGCCGTCGTGCCTTCAAAACTTGAAATTCTTATATAGCCGACGTTATTTTCAAGCATATCCGTAAATACAGACGGAACATCTATAACCCTCCGCAAAATCGTTACGTCGAATGTTTCATTAGAGCTCTCTCTAAAAATCGTAAGTACGACTTCTGTGTTAACAGGCCCTCGCATCATAGCGATTGCTTGGTCAAGCAAATCCCCCGTCACTCGCTCACCGTCTACGTGAGTAATAAAATCGTTCGGCCAAATCCCTGCTTCGCTCGCCGGACCGCCTTCAATTGGAGAAATAACGCGCACGCGGTTACCCTCAGGTTCAGGTGTGACAAAAAGCCCTACGCCCGTAAACGACCCTTCGATATTTTGCATATATCTTTCAAAAACGCCACGCGGCAAATACGTAGTATACGGATCTCCAACACCGTAAACAAAACCTGTAAACAGCCCTTCATACAGACGCTCCATATCAATATCGCCGATAAAATGCCGATCGAGTATGTTAACGATCTCCGAAAGTTTGCGCTCCGGGGGCACAACGCCGCTTAAGCGCATATAAACCCTCCCGGCAAAAGTAACCGTTATGCTAAAAGCTATAGCAATTACAATACCCGTCAAAACACCCGCTAAATACTTTTTCATATTTTTTATAAACACTCCTTTTAGAGAAAAATCCATTATTATTAGTTAAAGCCCTTTTATCAATAATATTATACTACATAATTTATTATACGTCATTAATTAATTGATCCTTAGAATTAAAGTTTGCAAAAGTACCCTCTCTATACAAAGTACAGCGCTGTGTTTTGTATAGAGAGGGTACCCATAGGTATTCAAAATTTAAACATAAATAAATAAAATCATTGCGCAAATTTCATTTTTGTGATACAATTTTATTAAGAGAAATTATCATCATATACAGTTGGAGGTAGCTTAAATGTCTGACAGATTTAACATCGTAAAAAAGGGATATGACCCGGATGAAGTTAATGATTACATCAGTAAGCTTGAAAGAGTTATTACAGAATATAAGGACAAAGACTCCGCGATTAAAAACGCTATCCTTAATGCGCAAGTTGCTGCTGATAATATACTTGAAAGAGCTAACATAGAGGCTGAAAAAACTAAGCTTGACGCTTTAAGACAGGTAAGCGAAATCCGCAACTCAATTACAACACAAAAAAGGCTCGTCAGCGAATTTGTCGAAGACTATCAAGCTTTTGTCAAAAGATATATTAATGAATTCAGCGAAGTTCATACAAACGTAATTTATGGTAAAATTAAACAGCTTGAGGATTATTTTAATTCAATGAAAGAAGGACATCTTCCTCCCGATTCGACTATAGAGCCCCATCGAGATGAATCATCTCCTTCAACGCTTAACAATTTAAATCAAAGCCAAAATTAAAGCCGCCAGCTTTGAAGCACTTCATAACTACGCGGTTAATACTATTCTCGCTTTTTGCATTTTGGGAATAGTATTATTTTGTCTACTGTATAAAAAGACTCAACATTTATTCACAAGATGTGAATACTTCTGTGGATAATAATACTATTACCTTATGTTTTTACTTGATTTTATGGATATTTCTACTGAAACAATAACTGTTGATAAAGTTTATCCACAGTTTTAGTGGGTTTTTAACAAGTTCGGAGGATTTACATTGGAAGAAAAGCTTTACACAGTTTGGTATGACGCTTTAAAAATTATGAAATCAAACCTAACTGAAGTTGTATTTAATACATGGATAAAAACACTTGAACCCCTTTTCATGGAAGAGGGGCTGATTATCTTAAAAACAAGCGATAATTTCTATAAAGCGACTATCGAGTCAAGGTATGTATCTGAAATAAGCCAAAGTATGCACATGGTAACGGGCGAATCGTTCAGTGTTAAGATTGTGTCCGTTGAGGACATGAACAAAAAAACTGACCCAAACAATCCTAAACCTATAACCCCCGACGAGCTTGCTGTTAAAGCGAATCTTAAAAATCGCTTTATTTTTGAGACTTTCGTAAGAGGTAAAAGCAACGAACTGGCTTACGCCGCAGCGGAAGCTGTCGCAAACGCGCCCGGACAAACATCATATAACCCATTATTTTTATATGGTGGCGTTGGTCTTGGCAAAACACATCTCATGCAGGCTATTGGCAACTATATTTTAGAACAGAACGATAAAGTCAAAATACTTTATGTTTCAGCTGAAACGTTTACAAATGAGTTTATTGACTCTATCCGAAATAAGACAAACCAAGCATTTCGGAGTAAATATAGAGACATAGACGTTTTTCTTGTGGACGATATACAGTTCGTTTCTGAAAAAGAAGGAACACAGGAAGAGTTTTTCCACACTTTTAACACATTGCACGACACAAATAAGCAAATCGTTATCACTAGCGACCAACCTCCGAAAGAAATTAAAGGCCTTGAAGAGCGGCTTCGCTCACGCTTCGGCTGCGGGCTTATCGTTGATGTTACCGCGCCCGATTTTGAGACAAGGATGGCTATATTACAAAAGAAAGCCGAACTGGATAAAGCGAATTTACCTGTTTCGGTCATGCAGTTTATCGCTAAGAATTTCTCGTCAAACATTCGAGATTTAGAGGGCGCGCTTAACAAAGTTACGGCGTATTCGAGACTATCAAGGACAGAAGTAACGCTTGAGCTTGTTGAAAGGTCACTTAAAGATTTAATTAGGGAGCGCGCAAAGCGCATTATAACCGTCGAAGTTGTTCAAAACGAAGTTTGTGCGTATTTTGGCATTACAAAAGAAGATTTAATCAGCAAAAAACGAAGCCAAAATATATCTTTCCCAAGACAGATAGCAATGTATCTTTCTCGAAAAATAATAGATATTTCCTTCCCTAAAATCGGCCTTGAGTTCGGTGGCAAAGACCACGCAACCGTCATACATGGCTGTAACAAAATCGAAGAAGAAATGGAAAAGGACCCGGAGCTTAAAAAGGTTCTTTATGAACTTGAAAAGGTTATTGTTGAGGGGTAGAAAAGGAGTTATAAAATGTCAACAGACGAAACGAATTACACTGACGAAACAAAGCAAATAGACAAAATTTTACCGGTATCTCTTGAAGAAGAAATGCGAAAGTCTTATATTGATTACGCTATGAGCGTTATTGTCGCTAGGGCGCTTCCTGACGTTCGGGATGGGCTTAAGCCTGTTCATAGGCGGATTTTACATTCTATGAACGAGCTTAATCTTGACCCGTCTAAAGGCTATAAAAAATCCGCACGTATAGTTGGCGACACTATGGGTAAGTATCACCCTCATGGCGATTCCTCAATTTACGACGCTATGGTTCGTCTTGCGCAAGATTTCTCAACAAGGTATATGCTTGTTGACGGGCACGGCAACTTCGGGTCAATGGACGGGGATGCGGCTGCGGCCTCGAGGTACACAGAGGCAAGACTTAGCCGTATGGCCGTTGAAATGCTTCAAGATATAGAAAAAGACACAGTTGACTTCATGCCAAACTATGACGAGGAACTTAAAGAACCAACTGTTTTACCTTCACGATTTCCAAACCTTTTAGTTAACGGATCATCGGGCATCGCTGTCGGTATGGCGACTAATATTCCGCCGCATAATTTAACAGAAGTTATTGACGGCATTTTTAAAATAATCGATGATAGAACAATTCATAATAAGGAAACTGAAATTTTTGAGCTTATTTCGATAATCAAAGGGCCGGATTTCCCAACAGCCGCAACGATTTTAGGCACAGCCGGAATTAAAGAGGCGTATTTAACAGGCCGCGGAAGGGTTGTAATGCGAGCAAAAGTCAGCATTGAACCAATGAAAAATAACCGTGAAATGATTATTGTAAATGAACTTCCTTATCAAGTTAATAAAGCCAGGCTTGTTGAAAAAATAGGACTTTTATCTGTTGAGAAAAAAGTTGAAGGAATTTCTGATTGTAGAGATGAATCAAACCGTGACGGCGTTAGGATTGTTATTGAGCTTAAAAAGGATGCAAACGCAAATGTCGTTTTGAACCAACTTTATAAATATTCCCAAATGCAAGATACGTTCGGCATCAACATGCTTGCGCTTGTTGATAATAAGCCAAAAGTGCTTAATTTAAAAGCAATTTTAGAGCATTATATTGACCATCAAAAGCAAGTTGTAACAAGACGGACGAAGTTTGACCTTGAAAAAGCAAGAAAGCGTTCCCATATTTTAGAAGGATATCTAAAAGCGCTTGATCATATTGACGAAGTTATAAGTATTATACGTTCCTCAAAGGATACTCCGCTTGCAAGGACGCGCCTTTCAGAAAGATTTGATTTTACGGATGAACAATCATCTGCAATTGTTGAGATGCGCCTCAGAAGCTTAACAGGGCTTGAGCGGGATAAGCTTGAAAATGAATATAAAGAGATTCAAGAGCTTATTAAAGAACTTATGGCAATTTTGAGTGATGAACTTAGACTTTACGCTGTAATCCGCGAAGAGCTTGCTGTTGTACGCGCTAAATTTGGCGATGATCGCAGAACTTCGATTGAATATGACGATTCTGAAATTGACCTTGAAGATTTAATTGACGAAGAAACAAGCGTTATTACAATGTCTTTTATGGGATACATAAAGAGGATTCCTCTTTCGACTTATAGAAGCCAAAACCGCGGCGGAAAAGGCGTAATGGGTATGCAAACGCGTGAAGAGGACGCTGTTAAAGACATGTTTATATCAAGTACGCATGATTATCTGCTGTTTTTTACAAATTACGGCAGAGTGTATAGCATCAAAGCATATTTGGTTCCCGAAGCCGGACGAAATGCTAAAGGTCTTGCAATTGTTAATCTTTTAAATTTAAGCCCCGGTGAAAAAGTTGCGGCTTTAATGCCTGTTCGTGAATTTGTGGATAACCAATATATAATGATGATGACGAAAAAAGGTCTTGCTAAAAAGACAGAACTGTCGCAGTTTTCAAAAATTAGAAAGGGCGGTCTTTTAGCTCTTAACTTTAGAGAAGATGACGAGCTTATAACTGTAATTAAAACAGACGGAAACCAGGAAGTTTTTGTCGCGACTAAAGAAGGCATGGGCCTTAAATTCCATGAAAGCGATGTAAGACCTATGGGCAGAACAGCCGCTGGAGTCAGAGCTATCAAACTCTCTGAAGATGATATGATAATCAGCGCGGATGTGCTTGATAATGACGACGATTCACAAATTCTTTTTGTAACCAGTGGTGGAATGGGTAAGCGAACAGATAAAGATGCGTTTAAACTTCAAAACCGCGGTGGAAAAGGTCTTAAAGTGTATAAAATATCAGATAAGACAGGAAGCGTCGTAGGGGTTTCAAAAGTAACGGACGATGACGAGCTTATGCTTATTAATTCCGACGGTGTTGTAATACGCCTTCGCGTTTCTGACATTTCGGTTATCGGACGTGTAACTCAAGGGGTTAAGCTTATTAACCTACCGGAAGGCAGAGAGCTTATAAGCATGGCAAAAGTTGATGCGGAAGATGTTGAAATTGATGTTGAAGAAATTTAAATATTGTGGATAAATAATATACTTAACAAACTACTGTAAAATACGTTAAAAACTTAAGTTGTTATAAGTTATAGTAATAACAGTTAAAACATGATAAGTAGAGTGCTTATTGCAGTTTTCAACATTATAAACCCGCCTACTTACTGCTACTTAAATAATAAATATATAAATGAGCAAAACTTTTTTAAAGGTGTGAATAAAAATGAAATTCAGCTGCGAAAACAAAATACTTCTTGACGCTGTTACTCTTGTTCAAAAAGCAGTTTCCAACAGAAGCACTTTACCTGTTTTAGAATGCGTACTAATAGAAGTAATAGATGAAAACATTTACCTAACAGGAAATGATCTATCTTTCGGTATAAAAACTAAAGGTTTACCTGTCTTATATTCAATCGACGGATCATGCGCTATTGACGGTAAGCTTTTAGGTGATATAGTTAGAAAATTGCCTGAAAACGAGCTCGTTTCTTTTGAAAGAAACGGCAATGTTGTTATTATTAAAAGCGGTAAAAGCGAATATAAAATGATGTGCCTTGACGCGAGTGAATACCCTGTTCTTCCTGATGCCTTGAAGGATAAGCATATTTCGATTCCGAGTGAGCTATTTAAAGATATGGTTAAAAAAACGATTTTCTCAGTTTCTCCTGATAATCCTAAGCAGGTTTTGACAGGCGAGCTTATAAATATAACGGATGGGTCTATCTTTATTGTAGCTATAGATGGCTTCAGAATCGCATGCGCTATTGAGCCTTTTAACGGCGAAACTGAAAATATGAGATGTATAGTTCCGGCTCATGTGTTAAACGAAGTTATTAAAATAATCCCAAATGACGAAGAAAATATTAACATGTATATAACAGATCGGAAAATAACATTTGAATTTGATAAATGCACAGTTGTTTCAAGCCTTATAGAAGGCGATTATGTTCGTTTTGACCAAGTTTTTTTAAATGACTTTACAACATCGATAACTTTAAACAGAGATAGTTTTCTTAAAAGCGTTGAGCGTGTTGCGCTCATGGCAGGGCGGGAAGCAAATAAAAGCCCTATAAAATTTAATATAGTTGATAATTCGTTAACCATAACGACAAATACTGAAATTGGCACGGCTAAAGATGAGCTTGAAATTAATCAAACCGGTTTGCCGATTGATATTACGTTTAACCCTAAATACCTAATAGACATTTTAAAAATCGCAGAAGAAGAAGATATTATGCTAGGATTTAACACTTCTTTAAGTCCGTGTATTATTAGAGGTATTGGCAACGAGGCGCGTAAATATCTAGTGCTTCCGCTTAGGGTTAAAAATTAAAATGAATATAAAAGAGTTTTCGCTTCAAAATTTTCGAAATTATGAAACTCTTGAATTAAAGCTTTCAGACGGTATTAACGTTTTAGTAGGCGAAAATGCAGCCGGTAAAACGAATATGCTCGAAGCTTTGCATTTATGTGGAATTGGAAGGTCGCATAGAACTCATAATATGCGTGAACTTATTAACTTTTCCTCAGAATCGTCTAAAATATCTGTTGATTATGTTGATAAGTATCGTGAGATAAATAACATTAGTGTTTTTTTACAAGATAGTGGCAAAAAGTCGATACAGTTAAACGGTGTATCTATTAAAAAAATAGGAGAACTTTTTGGCAGTTTGCTAATCGTTATGTTTTCTCCTGAGGATTTATCAGTAGTTAAAAGCTCTCCGGGTAATCGCCGCAGATTTATGGATATAGAACTTTGTCAGTTAAGCGCTGTGTATTATTATGACTTAAAACAGTATTATAAAGCTCTTAATCAACGAAATAATTTACTTAAAACGATTAAGCAGAATAAAAATAATCGCGATATGCTTTTTATGTGGGATGAGATTCTTGTTAATCACGGCATTAAAATAAAGCGTAAACGAGAAGAGTTTTTACAAAAAGTTGATACTCTTTCTCATGAATTTTACAGCAAAATAACGGGGGCTAAAGAAAAGCTGAGCATTAAATACAAAGCTAATGTCACAGAGGAGAATTTTAAAAGTAAACTCGAATCCTGCATGGAGCGTGATATATCAATTGGCAGCACATCTTTTGGGATACATAAAGATGATATATTTTTTTACATAAATGGGAATGATTTAAAAATATACGGCTCACAAGGGCAGCAGCGAACAGCAGCCGTCTGCTTAAAACTTTCGGAAGTTGAAATAGTTAAGGAACAAAAAGAGACAACCCCGGTTCTTTTGCTTGATGATGTTCTTTCGGAGCTTGACGATAACCGGCAAAAATGGCTTTTTGAATCTGTAAAAGATTTGCAAACAATAGTGACCTGCGCAGAGCGGCATAAAGCTTTAGAAAATGTTGCCGATAAGATGTTTTCGGTTTATAATGGGAAGGTTAAGGAGGGGACTGAGCTTTGAAAGAACAAAAATTACCTCCTGAATATTCCGTTAAAGCAAAAAAGTATATAAGCAAGCAAGATAGTATTACTAAAAAGCATATTAAGAAGGCTATTGAGGAAATTCCTAATGGAGATATTGTACCATATGAAAGATCTAAAAACTCATTTAGGGTTAGAAAAGGCGATTTTATAATAATATTCTCATGGATTAGTGATGATCAAATTATTATTGAGAAGATAAAACCAAGAGGAGATGTTTATAAAGGAGTGTAAAATTATGAGTTTAGCTTTGGAGATGGAGGAAATAGCAAATCATTTAGCAAACCACTTAAACGAACAAGAAAAATTTGTTGTTATTGAAATTATGAAAAGATTTTTACCTGATAATGTTGCTACGGATGAAGATTTACAAGATATAGAAAATGCTAGAATTGAATATATGAATAACGAAACTACAAGCCATAATGATATAGATTGGGATTAAATTATAAAACGAGGTTAAAAAATGTCAGAAACAGAGAACATAGTAACGGAAAATATAGAAGAAATAATGGATATAACGGTTACAACTGATTACGGAGGGGATCAAATTCAAGTTCTTGAGGGGCTTGAAGCTGTTCGTAAGCGCCCGGGAATGTATATCGGGACGACATCTTCAAGAGGGCTTCATCATCTTGTATATGAAATTGTAGATAATGCTGTTGACGAAGCGTTAGCCGGACATTGTGATGAGATTGAAATTATAATCCATCCGGGAAACGCGATATCTGTTAAAGATAACGGTCGCGGAATCCCTGTCGGTATTCAGCCGCAAACGGGAAAGCCAGCTGTTGAAGTTGTTTTCACTGTCTTACATGCAGGTGGTAAGTTCGGCAGCGGCGGATATAAAGTATCCGGAGGGCTT
>Ga0131853_10002857_pt1 | contig 30940 bp, 15 predicted proteins | sample TergutLab28metaG_FD_92764 | JGI IMG/M metagenome (GOLD analysis project Ga0131853, IMG submission 92764) | Labiotermes labralis P1 segment gut microbial communities from Petit-Saut dam, French Guiana - Lab288 P1 (version 2) (version 2) | ecosystem: Host-associated > Arthropoda: Insects >... | reverse complement strand
AATAAATAAATATATATATATATATATATATGCAACTAATAAACATCAAGCTGTGTGACGTACAAAATCAAAAACAAAGGACTTCTAATACATTTGCTTTATTCTAATACATTTGCTTTATTCTAATACATTTGCTTTATTCGAATACATTTATGGCTACTGTGAAGCGTATTAAGAACTCCAGTGTGCCAGGAACCACGAGCCAATTATTGTAGGTACAGATGCACGCACACATCTGCCTCGGAACACCCAGAGGGCAGTCGGCACCCGCTGTTAATTCATTAGAGTTTGATATGATACCGCAAAGCACAGACAGCTGACACGGCTCATTATACGTGAGAACATATTTTGTCACGAAGCGCCCCCAAGTTTCGCTTCCATCTCCATTACTATAGGTTGGATCTTTAAAATTAACGCTATCTGTTTGGTGTTTAAATTAAGAACGATGAGGCGGGCTGGACGTGCATCACGGAAATTTATATTGCGGACTGAATATTGGAAGGGTCTTGAGGGAAAGGATCACTTGGGAGACGTAAGATTAGATGGAAGGTTGATATTAATTTAGGTTGCAGAAAATCTCGGTGTGGAATGACTTCAGTCACCTTAGACAATGACCATGTGAAGTGGTTTTACGGAAGTGTGAATGAAAATTCAGGGCATTTTAAGGCTGAGATTCTGAGTTTTAAGCAAATAGAAAACTAATTTCCTGGTAAGCACCTTTCTCGGAGTCTGATATGTTCTTCAGCTGATGAAAATATTAGTGCTTTTACGGAACCGGAATGTGCATCATCGTGTTCACAAAACCTCTCATTTGGGCCTACATCGAACCATTTAATCCAGTCCCTAAACTCGTGTTTTACTTAATTTAATATTGTGGAAGCATGTGTTCCCTAAAGTCAGTCACATCATTTTAAATATTATACCTCCGAAATGTTATATCATTTCTGAAAGTAGGAGGGGCTGGCGACTGGAGGTTTGAAATATTAGCACGGTTCTTCTCAAAATGGCAGCAACTGTGAGCTCCTCAATGTCTGGATTTATGGAAGGCATGCATTAAGATGATGGCGGGAGGGTGGGGCGCAAAGCTCAGATTGCAGGGCGTGCCCTTGCTCTAATGATAGGGCAGCAGTCCTTGAAGGTTTGTTTGGTGCTGATGTTTATAGGGACTCTGCTACACAATCGTCTGCCACGTTCCTAACCATTTTCGGACAATATCTGTAATGAAAATGAAGAATCGAATTAAATGTCCACAATTTGTATTAAATTTCTTCCGAGACGAGAAAGAAAGGAGCAATTTTGGGCGTATTTGAAATTATGCAAGAAAAAAGTGGCAAGACATGCTACGAAAATTGGGAACTTTTTTTGCGATTGTGCTTCCTGTGTTCTGAAGTACATTCGCGCGTGTTCGTAGCCACGAAAGTATTTTCGTTCTCCGAATGCGTATTGTAAGATTGGGAGCAGACAGTACCTGCCACAGTCAGAAAGAAATGGAAGTAGTAGGGAAGAATTACAGACTTACCAACAATAATAATAAATATTGGAAGCATGCTGAGAAAATGGAAAAACCGGAAATTCCTATGGAATCCCAGAGACAGATTGTAATCACGATCCACAAGTAAAGTGAAATTTTCGGAGATCAACAAATGGATGCATTCAGTAGGGGTGTATTTAATGAGACGTAGCAGGCTGCAGGTCCTAATCGTTAAAACATAGGAGACGTGATCATCAGTGGAGTATTATAGTTTCAGAAATACAGTCAAAATCTTTGAAATTCACTAAAACAGCCAACAATTTCTGTCGGGAAGTTGTTTCACTGCTCTACTTAAGCATCATTTGGAACTATATGCGAGTATTTTGGTTGATGGATTTATCGAAGATTTCTTTTAGAGTAACTGGGGATTCTTGTGTAGTTACGAGGCAGCCATAGTGTTGTTTAGTTCACCACCATCAACACTCATACAGTATGAGCCAATCCAGGTCCGTTCCTTCTTCATGAATTCTGTTCTCTCAAAATTTTGTTTCAGCGGCCTACATTTATTGTCTCACTGGAGTTTGTGCGTACACACTGGGGAATGCGTATATCGTTCTCGATGAAGAAATGTTTTTTCCACTATTATCTAATTTTTTATTCCCGTTCTTAGTTTACCTTCCTAAACCTGTTCTGCCAGATAGGCTTGTCATGTGATTGTGTGCCTGTACTTGCAGGACTGTTTTAATTTATACCAGCCGAAAATGACCAGGTTTTCACCAAACCATATAAATTGTTTAAGTAGAGCAAGTATGTCCTTTCAGGTCTTTCTGTCAATGAAAGACGTCTGCGTATTTTGCGAATTTCTGTATTGGCAGCGACATTCGCACTATTATTGTAGGATCGTGCGCTGTATGTGGTGATAAACCTTGGAAAAATAAAAGTTGTTTGCTTTCCTGTCTGTTTGCAAAATGTGAAATATTAACTAGACCACTCATAAAGCTTACAGGATTCATTTAGGCTGTTACACTCAAAACATTTTTACAAGACAGTTGAAATTATGTACTGAATTACTTAATAATTGCATTAAACCGTCAATACAAACCCCCACTTCGAATCTTTCGGTATGTCTAGAAATTAAAAACGTGGAGATAACTGAAATGCATGTCTCATGTGGAAATTTTGATAAGATTTACCTCCCTAATTAGTATAATACTATTTTATTTACATTTTCTACGTAGCTGGAAGCATTTGAAGGAAATGCAGTATTATAAGTTATTAATTATTAGTAATAAGATTACAAAGTCCTTTCCATCTTATGTGATTACTGAAAGGCTTGCAATTTTCCAACACTTATTATAAAAATTACTTACAGGACTAATTAACTCCTGCATCCGACCGGTTCATAGTTCAACAAGAGCGATGGATTCTGGTGCCTTGAAATGTAAGTAATGTAACATTATTAATAACTTATCACTGTTTGTGCCTGACGTTTTGCTGTCTAAGAATGTTTTTACATATTTCAAGATTTTATTTCCATTATTGTATACGTTATGCATTTAATAATAACTTAAAGTACGTATGAATTGTCTGAAGGAAATGAAGTATTATTTATTAGCCAAAACGATGAGAGCTGTCTCAAAAATTGTATTCACTCAACGTCTTCTAGTGTAAACTTCAATATTCAAATTTCATTGAAGCTAGAAAGTAAGACTTTGTGAAGGAGGAACACAACTCCTCATACGGATTTCTTTTCTGCAAGACTGCACACTCTTTTAAGAGAAGATGAATGTCGTAGCACTAGGTATAGAAACACCAGGTATTTCGACAACAGCGCACTCTCGAAATACAATTATGTGAGTCTTGTAATGTGAATATAGAATATTGCCTGCTACTTTTAGAAAGGAATGTGAAGTTAAAAATTTCCCGGCCTTCTTACGAAGATATTTGGAAATAAGAAATGTGGATTGAAGAAGTTATAATTTTACACATAAATCTTGCCCTTTTATGCAGGTTGCCAAATACTGTTGGAAAATAAAATGCAGGACTTTATTATGGGCTGGGCATAGGACTGGGGTGGGGAGAAGTATAGATTGCATAAAGGATTTTAAGTGAAAACGGAAAGACTGGGAATATTGGAATGTGACATTAAAACACATGTTCGAGGTGTATGTTGTGAGAGGATCGGAGGTGAACGGAACTATATCAGGATCGTGTCCAGTGGCAAGTGTTAGTAACCGTTAACGATGTCAAGTATTTCTTTTTTTTTTTTTTTGCTAAAGGAAATTCAGTCGTTTACGATTTTATATGAGCCTACCTCACCGACTTTACTTAAGTTCATTTTTCGTAAAATAGTCAGATGAAGAATTTAGTGTACATTAATTATATCCATACGTAACGTAAATTCTAACATACTTTGTGATTAGCCATTTTTTTTACAGATAAAGTAATTTTAAACTTTGACGAAAGTATTATTTACCTTGCACAATAACGAATAAAAATAAGCTCAAAAACGTAAACGTAAAATGCCGATAAGAATTCAGCAATATTTAAGATTCAACATAACCACAAAGACGGCCCCTTCATTATGAGTTAAATTCAGGCACCCTGTTCACAGAGAGCGCAAGAAACAATTGATTTAGTTTGGTGGAATAATACATGATGACACTGCCACGTGTTTAGTTTGTAGTGGGGAAAACATGAGATATACTACCTTCTCATTGCATACACTTTCCTAAGGAGCAAAGCCAAAAGACGGTATCATTCAGCACATGTAATTCCGAACAAAGAAATATTTATTAAATTGTACTATACGAAAACTCTCATCACGCCCAGAAGATAGTATAACAGCTATTGCCGTAAAACGGAAAAGTAAACATAGATGATTCTGCATTATGCTAAATTTTGCATGAAGGAAACGTGTTATTTCATATATATGGGATTCACTTAATTAGGAAAACTTTTTTATAGCAAATGATGCCTTACTGAACATTACTTCTAAAACAAGGTTCTCTTTCTGCTTTAATATCAGGTAGCATTCGATAAATATTTCACATGCGCAACGAGTGTACATGCAGTAAAACATGAGCGAGTCTGCGCTGCAAAATTCCCGCCGGGTAGCGCGGCACCTTCTCCGACACATTTGTTTGGCAGTTAGCCGGAACGAGGCGCCGAAGGAGTAAATCAGTTTATCGTCTTGGGTGTGTCATCTTGTACGTTCCAAACGTTAAGAAACACACACACGCACACACACAAAGTCAAAAGGTTGGATCGTTGATTGGGTGGTTCGTTAGTTCGTAGCTTGTTACACGACACTGTACCAATTAAGAATTTTTTTTAAGTAGAATGTCTATGAAGTTGATTATGTGTGGTGATTATACTCTGAAATAAAACAAAAAATTTGAAATAGCATGGCAACCACAGTAAATTTTCAGTTTTATGAGTTGTTGTGCTTTGACAGAAGTGAGTTTTCTTGTGCTTAATTAAGCACCACACCATAAAGTTGTGCAGGTTAGTGAAGTTTGGTGGCGGGCATTGCTTAACTTTAGCGCCACATAAAACGAGTAGTCAGCTTTTCCCCTTCCTCCCTTCTCCCCCAGGTTCTATGGTGTTAGTGAAAGAGCTCCCTCTACCTGTTGGGCTGGGCGTAGTGATGGCGAAGGTAAATTCCACTCCTTCCCGAATTCGAACTACGATCGTCCAGTCCGTAAGCAGCTCCCCTTTATACAGAGCTAACGCAGCTTATTCTTTAAAATTCCTGTGACATATTAAAGGTGACATAAATTTAGTTTCCAAAGGACCAAGGTCTGGAGTTACGTCACACAAATTGTCTACTTAACGATTTCTTTAGACTAGATTTATTTCTTTAGACTAGATGTATTTCTAACAAGAGTATTAATTTTATTCAGTACATTAGAGTACTATTTTAAATTTAGAGGGTCCCGTAATAAATGCATTGTTATTACTCAGAATTAGTGCCTCTAGTACGTGTTTCATTACTTTTCTTTCATTTCTTTCGGAATGAGGTTTCTGCTGTAGAAGAAAACATTCTTGTCTATAACATACTCCCATTTGTCCTTACTGATTGGGCTGGAATGGATTAATGGGAGAGAGGCTCACTTCATGCTTAAAAGCTAGCGTTTTTGTCCAGCAAGGCAGATATTTTTCCTTCCCCCACTGCTGCTTCAAGAACAACTCTGGGATCCACCCAACGCCCTATCCAGCGGTTACCGGGATTTCCTTTTTTTGTAGCCGAAACATGAAACTGACCACTCACATATGTTACGGAGACTAACACACATAGCGCTGTAGTTACAGTCCCCAATGTTATTTCACGATATTTTGCTTCAAGCACAGAAAATAATACATTATTATTATTAAGTCCTTAGAGTTATATTTCTTTGGAATTTGGTCGCAATCCCTGAAGGTAAGTGACAACTTCAAAGAATCTGTTCTAGGAGGATTGTATTCGAAGGGATCTTCAAGAGTCTGTTTGAGAATATGTGATCTAAACCAACCTGGCACAGAGGAGGAACCGGTGGTAGAATATTGTGAACCCAATTCTGAACCTCCGGCATCCATGAAGAGCCCAGACTTTTTTTTTCACCAGCTGAACAAAGCTGTCAAAAAAGACTGTTAAATGGTAATGGTTAGGATCATATCTTTTCAGTGATACAAATTGGGGCCTGTCAATGAAATAAGAAATTTAAGAATAAAGGAAATATCCATCTGTCTATCGGAATAATGCATAGAATGGCAGCTCCATCCATTCTACGAAAACGTGAGGTATAGAAGCATTGAAAATATCTGGCTAATAGAAGATGAAACACTGGCTTTCTGTAGTGTTCACAGTTATACGTTGATGTTAAACATTTAAAACCCATTGGCAACACTATGTAATCTGTAATCTACCACAAGGGATATTTGTTGTCTGTGGCGCTTACAATACACAGTGATTATTTCCCTGTGCAGCAATAACGCGTCGGTCTGTTTAGTGCAGCCACTGTGCTTCGTGTGAGTTAGTAGCCGAATTTTTGTATATAACGGACGTCTAAACTTTTATCACAGCGGATAATCGCCGGCTTCGTACCGCGGAGAGCCGGATTAGATTCTGGTTCAGTCCATATGAGATTTGTTTTGGACATAGAAGCTCTAGACCAAGTTCCTCACCTACTACTTATTGTTTTATTGTCATTATTTCCTATCAATGTTCCATAGTTCTCATCACTTTAAAACAAACCCAGTCAAAGCGACATGCAGGCGAATTCTGAGAGCCTTCAAACAAGCCAGTGATATTTAGGATATCGGGGAACACTGGAGAGAAAAGAGCGTTCACTTTGTTCGCCCACGTCAGAATTCAAACGGTTAATATTAATTCATTTTAGCACAAGTAGCATATTCAAGGCTCACTGTTGACAACCGGGGGCTGTAAACATACATCAAACATCAGCATCACATTATACATGCACAACACTGGGATGCATTTTGTGTTACGTCGGAAACTGCAGCAAACATCACTCATGATGTATCTGCCGGAATGATTGCATGTTGTATATAGCAGGTTCTAGAATGTTTTGTTCGCGGCTTCGTACCACTCGTACCCTCAATGAATTCTCCACGATATGACAATGCGCTGCGTGCCAAACCGCCGGACCCTACCGTATAATCAGCTCGCATAATTCACCAGTCGCCATTAGGGGCAGACTGTGATATTGTATGACTGAAGCTTTCTAACATATTGCTACAGCGGCTTTTCAATTAGAATCGTAAAGCTGAATGTTCATCTTTTCTTTATCCTCTCTCGTTATTATCCCCCTTAGAACATTTCTCTTTCTAATCTTTATCACTGTGTCTCATAATCAACAGTGAAACTGGTTGTCGAGAAATAGGTCGTGAGTGTTCAGCTTCATGAAAGCTCAAAGTCAGGGGACTGAGGTGAACACTGAAATAATGAATATTGGTGTTTCAGAAAGGGGGGGGGGAATTTCTTGATCAGCTGAACGACTGTAGCTTCGTGAAACATAAACTTGATGCAGCTAACTACCTCAGTGCACAAGGTTAAAGTGAAGGGGGTATAGCGACTAGGCTACGACCTCCAAAACCGATGAATTCTGTTTCGATTCAAAGCAGAGGCAAGAAATTTCTCTCTGTTTTAAAGAGTCCATATCGTCTCTGGGGCTACCCATCCTACTATTCATTGGCTACAGGTGGATTTTTCGTAGAAGATAAAGAGGCGGGAGCGCGAAGCTGACCACTAACCTGCATATTATGGCTTCATGAAGTGCCAAGAGACATTTTTATGTTTCGCATGGCCCAGGCCAGATGACTAAACTGTTCTATCAAAAACTATTCTTTGCAGATCTCACGGTGATCCCTATATTGTTGTCCGTAATACTGGCATGTGCAGTTAAATCGTGCGATAGACGGAGAAACGAACACACAGCTATGTTACTTCTTTCATATGTTAACAGATTTCCAGCAGTTTCAGAATAACACGGCGTAATGCTAGTTATTAAATTTCATTGTTTGGTATTTCGGCTTTTCTTTCATGGTTGGATGGGACGTTTTTCGGCTGTAGGCGCTCTTGCAGCGATAAATCTAACACTCTTCGTTATATACATAGTACAGTAAAGTACCGTACAGTACATCATGCTCTGACATTACACACAATTTCTTCTGCCGCTGGTTTATCCGTTTCGGTTTAGACACAAGACAAAAAATAGCACAACACTGCAATGAAAATACAGTTTAGAGTTTAAAATGTGGTTTAGAGTTTAAAGTATAGTTCAGAGTGTAAAATATTAAAAATGCTTATAGGCATTGTTAGAATTTTTCATTCTTTGCTTCAAACGCACGAAAAAATATTGGGAGAAAATCTGTCGGAACCAATACTGCTGTTGGCCGCTGCTCTCTGTCACACTGGCCTGAACACAGCCTGATAGATATAGTGATAAATATAATAGACATTGTTTATCTGTTATCTATGAGTGGTTGTGTTGCCTTTTGTTATCACAGTTCTTTATAGCAATTTAGAATTAATTGTGATATTGAGAATGTCTTATCTCCAGCTGTGACGAATTTGGACATCTGTCGTACGATTCAGGATTAATTCTGAAACAACGATTCCTGAATACGTTAGACAGGACTCCTAGGACAATGGCACAGTCCTCACATCACATCTTTGTTTAAGAAACAAAAGGCGAGCCACTTCGGGATTTCAAATCACGGCCATAGTTTTTGAGCGAATCATTATATTTTGCATTGCCAACCTAGTGTCAGCACTTTAGCTGTGCCGTTCTCTCGTCGTTTGTTCTTTAGTTTACAAACGTTAATCTTGGTTGCTGAACTTTCTCATACCCTGGACTTTATTAAATTCTACGTAATGTAACGTGCCAAGCATCAACGGTTTCACAAGTAACTTTTAAACTTTGCCTTTAGAAGTTTAAGCAAATCGTATTACACCAAATGACACAACAAGTTATCTCACATCCTGTAAATATGTTAGAAACTTTTGTTTTGCTCTTTCCTATTCCAAAATAATTTCTTTTTCCTATTTTTCCTTCCCACATTTGTACAGTATCACTGTTAATGACATTACAACGGAGAACTTCCACCTGGGCCCTTTACCAGGCTATATTCCAACCTGCAGGGCTTCACAATGTACGAAGCTGCTTAGTGAAGAGTGTGATGTCTGAGGTTTCAACTACAGTGACTATTAAAATTAACGCCTTGGGGGTTGCGAGGCTATGTGGGGTGGCAGACAGTTATCACCTCTTGGAAGGAACCTGTTATGTTCTTATATAGGGCCCTGGCAGTGCCGTAGTTTGGGTGAGGGAAGCAGGTTCCCCATCGTTGCTACCTATTTACGATTCTGTGCAGAGTTACGTCCTTGATATCGTAACCTTAGTACATTAGCTATCTTTTATTAGCCGAATCTCAGTTTTTGCCTGTTTTACTGTTGTGAAAGTAATACTGCTTGCGATTCGATGGTAAAAGAAATTTCTGCAACACCTCAGTAGGTTTTTGAGTATTCGTGGCAGTCTTTGTACGATCAGTTAAATGGCTCTGAAATACAAGATTTGTATACAGATATATCCATAGGCCTATAATATTAGAATGTGGTTGATGCGACTGAAATAAGAAACGCTTTCGCGGATTTGCTAGTTTAACCCTTTGTTTTTAAATTGCTGGAGAGACGTAAAGAGATACTAGAGGGCGGTATTAAAATTAAAAATCGGTAATAGTGAAGCTGGCGCAGGTTATGTTTCAATACTTACCTTTGTGTTTCTTCAACATTTCTTCTTAATTTTACTTCAGGATAATGGTATTATAAAATTCATTCGTTCGCAGCACCTTTGTCTAAACTTCGACAGATGAGAAAGTGGTCCGCTGGCAGACAGTAGATTGAAATCTGATGTTTATTGGACCGTGCATCATTGTGATAACTGAAGAATAAAAAACCAACTAGATGTCACTTATTATTTTATTGTACTTCCTATAGGCTCAACATGTTTCGGGAATTACTATGCCCATCATCAGGAGCTCACGACTATAATTGACTACCGCATTGGTCGTCTCGTTCTTGGGTTGCTGTAGGTTGGAAGTTAGGTGCGAGTAGGGTGGAGTAGTGTCTGGGCTGCAGGCTAAAGTACGACTGCAGTCGTGCTTTAGCCTGCAGCCCAGACACTACTCCAACCTAACCGCACCTAGCCTCCAACATACAGCAAACCAAGAACGAAACGACCAATGTGGTAATCAGCATCATAATCGCGAGCTCCTGATGATGGGCATAGTAATGCCCGAAACATGTTGAGCATATAGGAAGTACAATAAAATAATAAGTGGCATCCAGTTGGTTTTTTATTCTTCAATAGATTGAAAGGCATCGATTTCAGCCTGCCTCGCGGTCTATCACCGAACGTCACAGTGTTGGCTGTGAGGGCTGCTCTTTCGTACCGCACTCGGCTTCATATCTGGATCCGAAGTCCAGCTGCATATCCTGAAATTTTTCTTCGTCGTCCTCATTTTCTCCAAGCAGTTTAAGCAATAGTACCTTGAAACAGGGATTACGGCTTTCTTTCCCACGCAACCAAATTCGTCATTAGTAGCCATCCTTCCACTGTAACGTAAAATATCCCTCAGCTCGGTTGGCAGTAATTCTTCTCGAACTGTCTACTTCTCTTCCACCTCTTCCTTTATGTTCCTTTTCGTTTCCTTCCCTCGATTTGAAACACGTTGCGTGCACGCCACACACCTTGTATTGTTGTTAGATATGTATTATTTTTTGTTACACGTCATTATAACCTGACGTCACGATGACGGAGGAAGTGCCAAACGTAACTACCATATGTACTTTATAACCATATTTTACAATACATACGTCTCAGGGGGTTGATTCTTCTGATGGGAGCTTGTCGTGTTTCAGAGTATCGATTGCTGATGGTAATCGTCCCTCTCCCTTGAGGTACAGGTGTTTTCTTTCCACCCGACAATGCTCAATCACGCTCATACCTGTTGAGTTTTAAGATATTCTCTGATCGTAAATGGACTCTTTTTATCTTCCTGCAGTTGAGGTGGGCGATTGTATGCAGTGTTAGCGGACTTTATAATTTTTTTATGGGAAATGCTATTTATGTTATTAATTTTCTTTTATTTCTCGACCACATTCCGCTGCTTCTACGTTATCTAAGCAACTAACTCCATGAAGAAGAGTCCGTTATGAGAAATTCATTGTTCGTCAACGACTGGACTAATTCCCAGCATTTAATGGTGACTGAAATTTCATTACCGTGTTTACAAATGCCGGCGGTTGTCTCTGTCCTGAGTCAGATTAATTCAGTCCACGACGCCCATCCTAGTTCTTAAGAATCCACTTAATTCTATCCTCCCATCTAGTCTAGGTATTCCAAGTGGTCTCTTTCACATAGGTTTCCCCACCAAATCTTGTTTGCTCTTCTCTCTCCACATGCCGTACCCATATCATTTTTCTAGATATCATCACCAGAATAATATCTGGCGAGGAGTAGCAATCATGAAGGTCCTCAATATGCAAGACTCCTTCAGTTTTCTGTTAAGTCCTGCCTTTTAGGCAGAAGTATCTTCCTCATTATCATATTCTCCAACAGCCTCAGCAAAAAAGCAACAACTACAACAACAGATAATATTACGATTTTCTCTATTTTAATATTTTCTTTTTTACGTAGCCGTCAGGTTAACGTAATATTCTGAGCTTAGTGGCGCAATTTGTTGTTTACTTTATATTTACTGGAACCAATTTATAGCAAAGTATGCAGAAACATCAATTTACAAAAACGCAGCATCATGTATCCCGCGCGAAAAGTGCTACATTTTAGTAATCTGCGTGGCGACATTATCGTTGGTTAGTTGCAAAAGAACGATTTTCATTATACCCAAATACCACGTATACTTTTAATCAGGAATTTATAATGTCACTTTTCGCAAAAGAAGGTCATGGCGTTATGGATGATCTGTTACCCCATTCAGTTGACGGGGCTTGAACTGGAGGTGCTAATTGGGAGGCCAACATGCATTTCTGGAGAAAGGACAAGGAAGGATGAGATTTAGCCAGAGATGATGTGTTGAAAGTGACGCCGTGGGGTAAGAGAGCGCGAGACGACGCACCGGTACGCCCCCTCGTCATCGTGGCGCATGCGTAGCGTAACGGCGCCGACCAATCCAGACGTCGCGATGGGATGCCGAAATGGCGAGCTGATCTCGTTCATACGGAGACATCCAATTATCGACCTTACAAGAAGCGTATAACAAGGGTCAGATTCGTTTGAAAGCTTCTAGTGGTATATAAATTTAATTATCTTGTCATTAGCAAGCCCTATTGGTTACTGTGGATGTTTCTCCCTTCCTTCCCTGATGTGTAGTGAGGGCCTGGCGGTTATCCTGTATCCTAAACCATCCATCCCTCGCGGTGGAACCTCTTCCCCTCCTTTGATAAACCGTGACCACCCCTTCTTCTGGAGGGTGCTTGCTTCCATTCCGGGAGGCATCAGTAATGGGTTCCCCTAACGTACAAGAACGGGACCCACTTTCACAATGATTTCCGCATCCTCTGATCCAGTTACGGCCACCCTCTCCCGCGTTCTGGTGCGCCCAGCGGCTTAATACCGACGGTACGGATCACGGAAACAAGAAATAAATACAAGACTTTAGAAATAATCTGGTTTTGTGCATGAAGCATTGTGCAGTTTCGGTGCGTCTCGTCTCGATGGATACTTACCGGTGATGGTTTGTGTAAAGGAGTGATGAAAGACGTTTTAATTTAAGGAAAGAAGAGAGGGGTGAAAAAGGTAGGGAGGGAGAATAGAGGGAGCACAGGAAGCAAAGACATTTGTGTACGATTTTCCAGGAAATCCTCCACAACTGGAAGTAACTCTACTTGTGGTGGAGGTGGTGGGGCGCATCCGGGCAATTGTGAGACACGACAATTACCTGTACAGCTTCCGTTGTCTCTTCAGTCACGAAGGTACAATAGGCATAATAATAGTAGTAGCAAATAATAACAATAATTTATAATTATAATAATAATAATGCATTATTTTGCACATATATCGTTAAATATTGAAAAAATATTTCAAACAGAAGTTGAATATAGTAATATATTTAATTGTGGTTTACAAAATAGAACTCGCACTATGTCAGTGTATAGGACTCTATCCTGGATTGTGATGTAGTGCGATGAACATTTTAATGCTATATAGCACCTCTTTTGTACGTTGAGCCTTTTCTGAGGAAAATATTGAACTTTATTTTAGTTTGTGTAAAGTAGGGATATATCAGACCATCACATTACAAAACTAAATTTTGCCCACATCATCCACTGGAGACTGTCAGAAACAAAGTTCGGTTAGTTCAGAGATAAACTTGCATAACCGGCTTCCCAGGTTTGCATCCACTTCTTTAGCGTTCTGTACGTAATATGTAAAAATGACATCAAACAAAGATTTATTATCTTTAAATACAAATAATAAAACCCGTTAATATATAAAGAGTTGTGTGAACAAGAACCTTTGCGCACAAAATGAAGTAAATACGTACTGAAGACATAATGAATTGACTGTTAGTGATTTAATGTCACAATCAGTAATCTTGTTCTGCTGAAATCATGAAGAAATGCATTGAAACTTCAATTGCGGAAAGTATTTTTATTGTATTAAATTCATCACCTTAGTCTGATATTTAACTGGTTATTCTTAGATACTTAAATATTATCGTGGAACAAGGAACGAGCATGTTTATATAGAGGAAACGCTCTAAATTTGAAGTTTGTATGGTTAATCAGGCGATGGTGGTGAGGTCTTGTGATTTACAACATTTTATTCATTCTGTGGCACCTGCAGTACCATTATCGCCTCTATCTACGCCCATAAAGACACACGATAACATTTTACAATTTCATTCAATAATGTTAGTCCTTGTAGTTAATGAGATGTCATAAAATAACCTAGGAATCAGTGAATTTCTGTAGTAGCCTCCTGCGGGACTTGAAGCATGGTAGGGTCATCCACTCGCCGGTGGCTACTGAATTCCGCAAGCCGACGACCGGAAACATTGTTGTTAATATTAACGAACTACATACAGTCCTTTAAACCCTACAGGCTGCACTGTTAGTATAAATATTTTGGCTGTATATTTTCAGTATTTTCTGCGATATCAAGAGTAGACTGTTCATATGGACTAAATAAAAATCTGAATATTTTTCTTATGGGCAGTTTTCTAGACTGTGGTCTTCTGGGTTGTGACACAGGGTGCACTCGTCAATTAATATGATCTGTCGAAGGAGAATGCTCTCGTCGTCTTCAGCTTGCCGGCTGTGTTGAAGATGGAAATAAATTATTCCTCCGGGGCATTTATCTCACTACACAGAGCCTCAACTCGAAAGGCCCTGTCGGAAATATAAATCTTCTCAAATACTTAAGTACAGAGACAAACGAGCGCATTACGGTACGTGAATGAAATAAAGTGATTATACTTTTGCAGTTTAATTATGTTTTTAATTATTACTTAGAGGGCAAAGACACACGTCTGTATGACATCTTACTTTAGTTCTTATTTACGCACTACTGAAACTTAAATTCGCGACTTTTTCGCCGCAGTCAACCGCGGCACTCAATCAGTATTTTATTTCAACGTGCTCTTTGTTGAAATTCCATTAAATCAAAAACATTATCCCTTAAAATAATTCCATGTTTCAAGATTAATTGGCCTTCAGATTTGTTAAGTAAAAGCCTCTATTTTACTTTCCGCAAAAAATGAATATGTAATGTTCCTAGTGTTGCTGCTGTATAGACTGTCTCTTGAGAGAAGAAGCAATGCTAAAAATATATGAGTATAATGACTTTAATGAAGCATTATACAAAAAATATAAATATTGTTGACACTGAATACAGTTGCATTAATACATTTTGTGTTTATGTTTTTACATGTGCAGTATTTTATAACCTTCCGCGAGGCAAAGAGTTTATTGCCTATGAAAGAGTAGAGTACATTGAAATTTAGTAATGATATTTTTTAAATGAATGCAGTTTGTCGATGGGAGTGTCATAGACTTCAGTACCCATGGAGGTTTGAGAGTCGTATTCTTTGTGACGCAAGGTATATATTTTGAAGAAAGCTGTTGTTATGTTAACTTAAAAAACTAAGAAGTTTCTCAAAGGAAAAGTAGTGTAAAATACGCTAATTTCAAAGTTAATCTGCTTGCAAAGTTTTATTACTCTTGGGCCAAGGCACTGTCTTGCAGGAAATATGGATACACTCTACAAATACAATGATAATCATATTTGGTTGTTATTAATTGTAACTGAAATGGTGAAGTTAATAGCTTTAATAATAATAATAATACATAGCAAGAAATATGACCTGCCACACGGAAAAGTTCTTGGTGTTTCCAAAAATTCAATAAAATGTGCATCTCTTTTGAAGTTTGTAATTTTACAGTACAAGCTTCATCAGGCAGTCGGCACATTCACAGGCAAATCTAATAGTGATACCAGCAACAGTAAGGTAATGAATACGCGACTGTCGTACTAGGTACTAAACCTGCTTGAGGTAAATATCTCTATGAATATATTTCTTATTTCCTACAGTTTTGTGCAAGGTAAACATAAAGTTAAACTTGTTTATGTGCCTAGGTGCCGGAATAATTAAGACCCACATACATAAAGCTGCTGACAAGGAAATCGTTTAGAATAACTTGGAAAGTCACCAAATTTAATACTAAAAATGAGTCCAATGTTAATAAAATTTTATAAGCCGGAATAATCATGCTGAATTGATATATTAATCGGCTGTTTAACGTGTAGTTGATTTAAAAAGTCCCGTGTTACATTATCATTCCACCGTACTCTACAAGAATGCTGTTTCACCTGCAAAATACAGACGCACTAGGTACTGAGTTACCGCTCTTGCTGGTGAATATTGATTACAAATACATTAGGTTAAGCGGTCTTAAAGAAATTGACAGTCAGTTCCACTGAGCATCCCTGTGTCAGACAAGGAAACATTTTTATTGGCTGTTTCGGGCAGAAACCTGATGCGTGAATATCTTTAAACACTCCCTTATTATTGTCCAGTGGTAGGCACACATTAGTGACTTGAGGTAATTGTCTCAGTAAACACAGGTGGGTAATTAACAAGATTAAGCATGGCATTGCACTTTAAATCTGTTAGTATTTTCTGGTACTCTGACCGAGACAATTTCTGCCACTACTCCCATTGTATTTGTATCCATGCTGTGGTACAGAGAGGTGAATCGGTGGCAGTGGCAGCGATTTTGATATCAAGATCCAAATCCAGTCTGTTCATTTGTTCTTGTCACTCTGCAGTGACACCCAGTGTGTGTACGTATTAGATCATTTAGGTGCTAACGCTGCAGTGTGATGTAGTACTGTAGCTGGCAACAGCTTTTGTAACGCAGAGACATTAGTGTAAAATCTGCCACACACATTTCTCTCCCGGAATAACGTAACACGAAGATCTAGAGTTAGAATATTAACGACTATATTCCAGATACTGAGGTTGCCTTATCACTTTATTATAGCTTTTGTATGTAGCTAGGAGTGTGGGGACACAGAAGTAGACCAAACCGTATCATTCCGTTTGTTTGCATCTCTGATAGCAGATTTAAATTCCTGCATTCCAATTGCGTAAGTCATTGCCCGACACGATAAGCCTTGTTGAGCATGTTGAGTCGTGCGCCGTGCATGACAGCCAGGAGGGCGGCTGGAGGGAAGACTGTCTTGTTCGGCCTATGAACAGAACAGGACGAATCATTCCTGTATGAAGTAAAGGATAAAAAACGCAACAAGGGTATTGTCCCGAAGTCAGTGGAAGACATCGGGAAGAAGTTGGGATGTGAGGGGAATCTTTACTGCGAGTTTTGGGATTCTGTCATCGATGCAAAGAAAGATCAAAGATTTACCTGGTGTTAAAATAATTCTGGACGTTTCGGAGAAGCGTACCGCCTCCAGCCTAAGAGTCTGTCAGTCAAAAACGGTGTTAGTCTCTGAAGATGGCGGCGGTGAACTCCTCCGAAACTTAGGCAGATCTTTAATACTCTGTAATACGTAACATCCCAGAATACTTTGACCTTCGTCTTCACTGCTGTTTAGCAACGAATAGTTAGGCTGTATCGACTTTTCGGAGGAATTTATGCTTCCATCTTCGGGGTATAGTAGTCTAAGAAGACCGTTCTAGCCTTAGATTGAGGCAGGGTGCTCTCCCGAAATGTCAGCGACCATTTACCACTCATAACATCCCAGAAGACTAAGATGAAATAACTATTGTTTAGTTAAAAATATTTTTTAATTTTATACGCGTCTTGAAACAAATCCGGTACAAATGTGAGAAAACGCGGAGTTTTTCCATCCTTATATTGATGGGATATTTTTTACCGATAAGAAACGTTATTGAAATTCTTGTTTTTGTGCTCGTTTAATGTCGTTTTGCTTTTCGTCAAAAGTACTTTAACACAACTTCCAAATTATATTCTTACAGAATGTTCAGAAAGCTAAAATTTCACAATTTCAGACGGCTGTCAATTAGTTTTATTTGTATGAGAGAAGTAATGGGCGCGAACATGCAAAGATCTGATCATTTTTAACCACAATCCGTCAATTGCTTCTTAAGCTGTTAATGGGGCCATACACACTGACATGATACCATATGCATAGCCTACTGATATACTTTCTGGTGTCTTAACAAAGCCCATCGGGAGCTGAGCGCCAGTTTGACCGTCCCTTTGCCGCTAATGGGTTGTCAGACTGCCTGCAGGTGGCGTGTCAGACTCCACTAATTGGGAGAGCGTGAGCACGAGTTATGCGAGTGGCGGTCTCCCAGGGGCGGCAGGAAACTCCGCTGTTCCTGTTTGGCTTGCGATGGTGATGATGTTGGTTTAAAAAGGGGGAGGCAGGGAATCTAGACCTTTTAGACGCTGGAACAATCACTTAACACATCTACGTTTAGAAAAATATGCCTGATTTATAAAGTATTTATTCTTTACAGCCAATATGCAAAGTTGTAATGGGAAGGTGTCTTTTAATACAGTGTGTAGACTTTTATTCATCTGTAAAAATTACTGATTTGTAAAGCTAGAGGGCGTGATCATTCTAGTTCTCTAAGTGCTGATGGGAGAAGATTAGATCTTAGATACGTAAGATGTGGTGGGGCAGAGGGAAGTATGCTTTTGAGATAAGAATCTAAAAGTGGGAGTTAGTAAATACGGTCATGTAATTTATGGTTCCATAAAGCAGTATTGCTTAACCAGCAGGAAGATCGTTGACTGTGGAAGGCAGATACTCTGTCTTTTTTTTTGTTTTGTTAAGGAGGTATTATTTTGTCTATCAGCAAAGATGTATGGGCTTTATTGCAAACTAACAAACTGCTTTTGAGTCATCCGCATATCATTTTATCCTAATCAGAAATTATTCTTATGTTGCTATTTTAAATGGCATTTCCAAGTGCTCGTTACATATATTCGTATGTGGATAATTATCAGTCGCATACAATTTCAGACAGAGCTGTAACCTTTGACCTTTTGCAGCATAGCGGTTATTTCACGTATCACCAGGTTTAACATTCAACAATCTTACATGGTGCTTACATTGCGTTTAATTGTTCTGGATGGACTTTTACCTTGTACAACATTAACGGTTTGGTTTTGTATAACCGAAGTGGAGAGTGTTTACTGCGCGGTACGAACAGAGTCCTTATATAAAACACGTTTCGTCTTTAGAAGGTAAAGAAAGCGAATATTTTTTTCATTTTTGTGAAGTTAATATGATTAGAGTCAAACTCTTGAATCTCGTATTGTGTTTCAAAACACAAAGTTATATTGCAGGACGACAAATTGTGGTCAGATGTTAAATTAGACTTATACGAATAAACAGTAAGAAATGTGATAAGATATAAATCACCAGGTACAGATGAAATTCAAGCTCTATTGATGCAAGCGGGATGAAGGGTATTTCATTCTGAAATATATAAATTAACCAATTTTTTTCCCGAAATGAAGAAGAATTGCCTGAACAGTGGAAGCAGTCAGTCATCATCATGCCTCTTTATAAGAACGGCGATACAGCAGATTGTATTAATTATGGACGCATATAAATCTTAATAACTACATATAAAGCTTTATACAACTTGCTGCTGGCACAGTAAACTCCATGTGTAGAGGAAATTCTTAGGAGTCGTCAGAGTGGATTTCGACTTAGCAGATACACTACTGGTCGTATATTCTGCATTCGTCAAATACTTGAGAAAAAATTGAATAAAATATGGCAGTACATCAGCTATCTTTTGGTTTCCGATGAGCTTTTGATTCGTCTAGGAGAGAGGTTTGGTTCAATATCTCATTGAAGATGTTATCCCTATTAAACTAGTTATGTCAATAAAATAAAATCAAACCCCTATTAAAATCCGAATAGGCAAATACTTTTTCTATTTTGAATGTTCTGAAACAAGACATGAAATGTCACCGTTCTTTTTCAACTTTGGTTTATGATATGCCATTGGGAAGGTTAAATCAAACTAGTGGGGACTGAAATTAAAAGGGACACATCATCTTCTGGTTTATGCGTACAGGATTTTGGTGGGGAAACCTAAAAAGGACCACTTGGGAAACGTGGTCGTAGATGGGAGGGTAATATTAAAATTGATTTTGGAGAGATAAGATGGGAAGGCGTGGACTGGATTGACCTGGCTCAGAAAAGGGGCAAATTGCGAACTGTTGTGAAAGCTGAGATAAAATTTATGGTTCCACAAAATGAGGGGAAATTCTTGAATAGCTGAGGAAAGATAAGCTTTTCAAACATGGCTCTGCGCCGTGTAGTTAGTAAGTTACACCATTTTATTGCTTTGATGTTCCATATTTTTTCGATGTTATTCGTAAAGGCTGCTAGTACAGCAGTGCAGAAAGTAAAGGGGTTATGTATTGTAGGAGAACATACGAAATGTAACAAATTAACATTACATTATCTAAGAAATCAAGAGGATATTTTATCCGGTTAAGATACCTGTTTCCTTTACGTTCAGGACAGTTCGCCTTGCGTCTGAAGTCTTAAACGTTTTCAAAATTGGAAGGTTTTCTCTGGATTTGTATGGTTGTGGGTCTTGATCTCGTTCCCGAACAGGGTACATACAATATAGGGTGCTAAATAAAATACTTGTTGTTGTGAGAGAGTAGTTTACCCGGGACAGCGTAGGCTACCGGTTCAACAAACGAGGGACGGTGGTTCCGGTATGGGCAGGAGCAGGAAACATTGCGTCCAGGCCGGCTGTTCGGGCCCAACCTCCTCTTATTCACTGAGTACCGAGGGCGCTTTCCCCAGAAGTAAAGCGGCCGGCGCGTCAAACCGAGATTAAGAATGAGAGGCACCTTATCTTTCCCGCATTATCTTCATGGCGTGCAAAGGTATGAGATTTCTCTTACTTTGTGAGAGATAAGCAGCAGGATCCTGCAGAATTTTTCACATAGATCATTTTGTACACGGGTTACATTGTTTAGCATGCATTATTAGGATAGATACGTAAAGAACTACGAGATGGGCGGGGAATGACGCTTGGAGATAATAAAAAGGCTTAAAAATTTCTGTCTGAGAACTTAGAGAAGAGCCAACTTGGGGACACAGTCATCGATGCGAGGATTATATTAAGATTGGTCTTAAACATACCAGTACAGGTGTTTATGGGATGTGGACTGAATTCATATGTCACATAGTGAGAGCTGGGAGTGGGTTCTTGAAGAAGCGCTAATGAACCTTCTATTTTCAAGTGAGGCAGTTAATTTATTGACTAGCTGAGCGACTATTAGATTCTGAAGAATACATGTTCTGTATACCGTCACCTTACTTCTGAGTTTATGTTTGACAAATTTCACGTAGTCTTCCGTTTTTTTCCTCCTCGGTATAAAATTTTATATATTGTTCAGCGGCTCGAGACGTTACTTACGGACGGATGGACGGACGGTTAGATAGAGTGAAGTTAACAGTGACATTTTTTGCAGCTTCGAGTTTAGAGTGCGCAACAAAACAAACAAATCTTGGCCGTCCAACACATGGTAGAGCCGCCCAAAAACGGCGGGTCATTGTGGTCAATAGTTTTCTGAATGGACACAAGGCCGCGGTGCGTTTTGTATATGAACTCATGCGCTCCTTCTTCTGTCTCCTTTCTTTATTTCCATTCCTGAAGTCTCAAATGCCTTAAACTACATAAACGAAATTCTGCTACTTTTGATTCTCACTCGTAACCCTAATTTAAATACAAATGTAAATGAAAACAAGCGAATATATATCTACAATAAAGCAGTCCGCACTTCTTTTGATTTATATCACACTGCAAATAGAATCGAAAGAGACATTTCTTCACAAATTCCAGTGATCTGAGTTTACAAGAATGTGAACTCCATCACGTTTTTCTGGAAGTTTTGTTTACTTTCAGAATATGATCCTTCTTTATTAACTTTTGCGTGATAAGACGCAATTAACATGATGTCCTCAGTCGAGATAAGAAGCACTGACCCCTCCTCTTTACAAGCTAATTAATTCAATCTACCGCAGGTGCCGCCTCTTCCCGCAGGAAATGGCACTCGTTTTTACTACCACACGGCTAGCACGCTGATTGGAACGTCAAAAGTTGCATGCACGTTCTGTAATTACCACCAGATCATCTAAATTTATTCACCGATACATGATTGCAGGGAAAGTTAATTTTTTAATGGCATGCAGTATGGAAACATTTCTTTTATTTCGGACTGTTATACGAACATTTTCATGACGAGAAAGCCAGTAACTCACGTCAGGTTCTTGCTTAGAGGTTTTGTCCCTTGGGTGGGCAAGAGTGCGTGGAGCTATTTTTCTTTCAGTTTAAGGCGTTGATATTCTTCCCTGGATTTATTTCTGTGTTTGTGATCGGAGAAAAAATTTAAAGCCTTATCTGTACCCATTTTTTACTATGGCTGTTTTAATTTAATCTGGAAATATACTCGTGGACGAAGATATGTAATAAAACCGCCTTGGAAGCATCGAAACTCTTTTAGAAAGGTCTACCAAGTCTTTAAGATGCATGTCGAAATGCGTACTTGCCGTCCTTTTTGTTCCTGTAATGACCTGTTCCATGTGTTTACTTCCTCTTTGACAGAATTGTCAAGAAAACTGTTCAAAGTACATAGACCAGAACTTCTGGACAGAACTTGCGAAGCCTTCGGTCCAGCTCATGTAAACAGAATCTTTATTGTATAAACCAACTCGAACCTCGCTTTTACCGATACGATCCATTCAGAATGGAATTAGTCTCCGGGTAGGGAGCAACGACTTAGAACATAAGTAGTGGGGAAATGGTTGAATTGACGTCCATACGGGGACAGAGCCTTTTGTTTACTACGCCATACCTCTGTCAGGTGTGATACGAGTATTTTCATCAAGACAGTTGGACCTTACTTTTGAGAAAATGTGTTTTATTTTAGATCGTCATTTTATTTGGAGATCGTTTTTACTGTACATGAATAGTTATGTTTGTGTATTTCACATATTGAGCACAGCTTTGAGCGAAATTGTAAAACTTAATACATAACGCCCACTTGCAATGTAAAGTGTGAATCCTGTTAAAGGATTTGACTGTGTTTATAGGCCGTGAATGAGGTGCGATTGGCTGTGAAGAAAGTTAAACGTGAGATATTCGTCTTCTGGTTTAAAACATCCGGGTTTTAATTCCAGGCAATTAATTACTCTTGTAATTTATGGACCTACTTTGGTTTCCGGAAGGTCGCTGGTTCGATCCCAGCTAGTGTCAGTGGATTTTTTATTGACATAAAATTCTTCCTATCGCACTATGGCCCTGAGGTCGACTCAGCCTCTAACAGAAATGAGTACCAGGAGTATTTCCTGGGGGGTAAAGGCGGTCGGTGCGTAAGGCTGACAACCTACCACCTTCCTGTGCCGTTGTCACAAAATCTGGGAACCTTAACTTCTTGGAACCCTCTGGGCCCCTCCGGGCCTCTAACGGGACTGCTTTACCTTTATCTTCTTACTTTAGTTTCATTCACAAAAATGTTCAACAACAAAAATTCCAAAGCCTCGACAAAGATAGAAAGGAATCCATGAATTTTAATGTGAAAGTAGGCGATCATAATCACTAACAAGGTAGACATAGCCTAGGAACGCAGAGGTAAACCATTGCCGAAACATTTAACTAGGTTCCTATCTGTCGAATTTATTTCTGCTTCATATGGACGGTATCCTCTCCCTCAAAAATTGACTATTTGTCACAGTATTAAGACGTAACATACGTAAAATGTAGATTTCTATCTGAGCGCTTTATAACATTCTTTTTAAACATTTTTCTTCGCGGTGAATATTGGACTAAATAAAAGGAAGACACAATTTATGAGTAGGAAATCTGTTATCCGTGGTGTTTTAGTTTGCAAACAATAGATGCACATCTTTAGTATATGTACATTATAAAATCAGGCATTCTGGAAGCAAAATATACATTTCGAAAATATTCTGCTATAAACATAATAAGTAACTGAATTAGTAAACTTGGCCTGTGGTGCTTGGCGTTAAAAGTTCTGTGTATGAGCTGCGAGTTTCGGAATCTCATTTTCTTTTGTAGATAAACAAGTCACGTCTTTTAAACGAATTGCGTGAACATTTTTATAACACGACTGAAAAATAATTTTGTAAACTGGAACAAGAGTACGCTGGTGACAGAGTAAACATGGCGCAGCTGAGCGTGGCAGAACATTAACTCCGACTCGTTGGTCTCGTTTTGTGTGTAATGTGTGTATGTTCCTACCCACTTTACTGGAAAGTGTGTATGTAAAACATCACTGCTGTGAAACATGGCCACAGGGAGTTTTGCAAATGTCATCTTGAAGTGTTACTCATGTACTGTTTCAATGGACGACACTGCAAGAACTCTAGTCGGGTCACAGCCTTAAATGTGAATTATAGTTTGGAATGGATTGGAATATGAAAGATATGTGGCATATTTGGCGAGTTCGTAAAAGTACGAAAGGCGATTATTTTGTTTGTCATGTCTGTCCGTCAGTATGTCCGCATGGAACATCTCAGCTCCTACCGGACGGATTTTCATGAAATTTGATTTTCGAGTATTGTTCGAAAATCTGTCTAGAAAATTCAAGTTTAATTAAAATCTGACAAGAATAACGGGTACTCTACGTGAAGACCAATATACATTTTTGATCATATCTCGCTCAATTATTATGAGAATGAAAAAGTTTTCGGACTAGTGTTGTAGAGAAAATCAAACCACACATTTTATGTTCAATAACGTTTTTTTTCGAAAATCGTGCTGTTTATGAGATAATGTGGAAAAATATTGTAAACCCGGAAAGGCCAACATGACAACATAATAAGGCGCATGCGCATTGCATGCTGAATACCTAAGGATACACACACACCCTCACAATATATAATACTTACTGTTTTTGCATGGTTACAGTGGTTGCACGAACTCGCTTTATTGTTAGGTTATACTTTCATTGCCTGTCTTGTTGTAAGCTAAATTTGTCACGTTTCTTAATTATGAATTACGCCATGATGCCAAGTAAAGGAGTGGAGTGGAATTGAGGCCCCCCCCCCCGGAGCGATAGCTTCTAGTGTGCCAGGGCCTTCTCATTGTCGAGGCTTCGCGATCGCACTCAGACACACCACACTCGGTAGAATGCAGAGACCTCTACCTGACGAAATACAGCACTCATAAGAGACAAACATCCATGCCCTTGGTCCTATTCGAAATTGCAGGCCCATCAGTCGAAGGTGGAGGCTAGGCCCCTCAGATTGTCCAGCTAGACACTAGATGGAGGAGAGTGGTCAGCTTCACCCCCGGCCGTTTTATGTCTCGGAGAAAGAACAGACGTGCCTATTGAATAGGAGGCTTGGGGGGGGGGGGCAGGAAAGGTCTTGACTATTTAGCCGAGAACAAACCTTTTGCTTCTGACTAGAATCTAATCACGTGCCCTCGGTCATTCAGCTCGTAGCCTAGTCACTGTTTCGACTGAGCTAACTCGACGCCTCATTTGCTGGTAGATCTAAATATATGTCACATTTTTCAGTCAGGGTACAGAGTTCCTAGAAGAATCCTCGAAGTGTAGAGGCCAGTTGAAATATGATGGCACATGCGCAGAAACCAGATTTCGTCTTTCGGCGAAATGAATGAGTCCATTTATATCAGCCGGAGGCGTCAGTTCAGTCGACTTCTGGCAGCCGAGGTGTGCACATCAGCGGTAGTAATGCTGGATACACTGTGTTCCGAGGTAGTGTGAAGGGTACTGGCTACCCACTTCATTCGCCAGTTTCCCCTTCACTTCCCCCCGTGCGTCACCGTGTGCCATCACATTTCAACTGGAGTCTATAACTGGACACTGCACACCGACATTTGACAAACAAGGCATATATATATATATATATATAGAGAGAGAGAGAGAGAGAGAAGGGGAAACAATAGGGAGAAATAAATGACAGGACGAAAATATAAAGAACGGGAACCTGTAGGGACCAATAAGGAAACAAAACGAAGCTTCCATTTACCGGACATCGGATGCTGCTTATCTTTGGGTTTAACAGCCGGTGCATGCGGCCGACAGCCCAACTGCATCACCTAATGATGGGCCCAGACTCTCTGTCGAGCTGTAACACTGGTGACTGGTAGTAAACGGACTGGTGACTACCAGACAGATTGAACCATGTATCTGAAAAATAGAAGCGGGGGGGGGGACTATATCATTTTAAATTTTTAAAAGTCCAGTAAAAGCGCAAGCTTATATTCACTGTGCCAATATCGTCAGCAGTTTGTGGTGTAAAGAATTCGGCTTAGATACACTTTCTGCTGTTGTGGAGAACGTATCCAAACGCTTTCGCTTTGAACTACAAAAGACGTTTGCACAGTATCGAAAGTCTTGTGTGAAACCCCAGTTCATTTTCGTGCTTTTAACGGAAGCCGCTAGGCTTTGCGTTGTTGCCGCATCCATCACTCATGTGGGGTGTTGGCGAGTTATTCATATGCGCTCCTTCCTGCAGAACCCCTAAGCAGCTTCGGTTTTCAATTATTCCGAAAGCGACAGAAAAGACGGGAAAGAAATAAAAAAAGGGAGACTGGGACAAATTTCAACCACGGACGTAAACAGAGACACGCAGTCTTTAGAAAGGGGAAGCGAAATAAATCTATCATAGTACGAGTATAGCTTCCGTTTCTGTTTCAACACAAGAGAACTACAAAATTTTGAGACTGTTTGTGGTGTATGAAATGATTGGATATAATGCGCTGTGTGTACAAGCTATGCATCGTTAGCCTATATACGGGAAACGGCTAACGGAAGAGAAGAAGAAGAAAGAAAGAAGGAAAAAAGAATAATAAAGGAAAAAGAAAAAAAAAGGAGGCACCAAAGAACAGCTATGTGACACACACGGTTTCGTGTTCATTGATGATACTCATCTTGTTAGCGGTAAATCTGGTGAGGCGTAAAGCTGACCAATCTCCACCATCACATGCTGAGGGCCTTGGAGAGTACAGGACTTTATTGTCGCAATTTTTCAGGCGCGTTCGTTTGTTCCCAAAGTGCTTCATATCCAATCATCCAGCTGTCCATCGGTCCGCACGTATTAGCGCGGCTCCGACTGGATAGATTTCCATGAAATTTGGTAGTGGGGACTCATAAAAATCTGTCGAGAAAAGCCAGATTTTGGTTTAAATCGTACAAAATAACCGGTACTTTACTTGAAGACGCAAGTGTCTTTCGTATGTTGGCAACAATAAATAGAGCGCATTGTTGCGTGTCCATGACAATGCTGTAAATAATTACTTATTATATTGTTGACAGCAGCATAAGTACGCCAACAGTGCAAAGGGAATATATTGTTGCCTTTGCATGGTAATAATGTTTACGCCGTAGTTCTACTTCGTACGTACAGTGCCGTTCTTGTTGGCCTGCAGGGTGAAATGTTTAGTCACTCACAATTTTAGGTGTGTTCACGACGTTGCGAAACCAGCTATTTCGTTAAGTCTGTCTGTCCGTCCATCGGCCCGCCCGCCCGCCTGTTTGTCCACTTTGAAAAACTTGGCTCCGACTATTGTATTTGCATGAAGTTTTATGCTGGGAAATTTTATTAAAACCTGCCTAGAAAATTCAGTTTGTTTAACCTCTGTCACATTCTGACACTTTACACAAATACGTAGATTTATGGCAATACCGCTCTGAATTGTTGTTTGGTCGAGGAAAGTTTCAGGTGGAAGTTGTAGTGTAAATCAAAACACAACACGTCATGTTAATAAAATTTTGTTTACAATATAATTACAAAGAATGTGGTAAAGCCAGACAGGCTGGCACATATAACCTAGCATAATATGGCATTAAAATGCTTCTATTTGCGTACCTGGTAATTGAGGAAAATGGAAGATTTTGCTGTAAGAATGTTTGATACGTGTTGCTTGATTCGTCGCTCTGATCTGGTAACGTTAAGTTTCTCCGTCTGACTGATACGTACATTTTGCCTAATTCTGTTCTCCGATAGATGAAATTGTGAGTGAACAGAGGTAGTTTAGTAAACGTCATTTGTATAAACCTATATGATCAAGTGTGGTAAGTGTACACTATTTTATTATTCATATGGATTTTACTATGAAGTGAATGGGAAGTTCTGCATTTTGGCTTGTATTATTAAATTTACTCATCTATGTAGTTAAGAAGATACATTGATTATGGGCATTCCTAAAAACTGTGTACGAAGTAAGACACATAATTTTTAATTAAAAAATTTCTAAATATTTCAACCGGGTGAAGTACAGAGCAAATCAGAGTAGATATAAGAAATGTTTCTTCAAATAAATATAGTAGCAGACTGTAATAACTATGACATCCTATAATATATTTACAATTTTGAACGATATTAAAAAGTGTGCCCCCCTCCCCCGACACTTCGGGAAACACAGATGTTACCGGTCCTTAGTGTTTCGTTATAAGTACCTATTATGTCGATATATGTCAGGCCCTACGTAAGCTATGTATTTTTACATTTCTTCCTCGTAAGTTGTTGTCTTAACTGATTTCTTTGCACAGGAACCTTTTTCAGAAGATGATAATCGTGATTTCATGTTTTCGCAGCAGGGCGAATGAAGGTTCAATTTTATTGGGATATGACGCCCTGTCGCTTGGGATGTAGTTGGTGCGTGATGTGTGTTAGTATTCCACAAGGAATGAATATTTAATATTATAGACACCCTCTGTGTCAAAGATTTCCTGACTTTTTTCGGACCGGTAGATTAATTATGCAGTTTTTAGAACCATCGACCACTCGCCTTTCTTATGAGCCACTTAAACCCTGTCCGCTTATACACTTACGTCTTTTAATCAATGGTAATTTTACCCGCTCATGTACGCTTCTGTATATCAGGGGGTCACTAAACAAGAAAACATATCCAACCTTTACTAGGGTCCCCGAAACGCCAGAATATGTCTATTTTGTGGTACTGTTAATTCCTTTCACTGTATTAATACGGTTGTATGGACCTTTCCGTTTCAAGGCACGTTTGCAAAATTGAGAGAGGCGAATATTAGCTTTGTCACTTCTGTCCGTCAGTTCTTCTGGTCATCCGTATTGAACGTCACGGCTCCCACTGGACGGATTTTTATGAAATCTGAAACTTGAGAATTTTTCTAAAATATATCAAAATAATTCAAGTTTGATTAAAACCTGACAAGAATGACAGGTAATTTATATAAAAAACTGTATATATTTTTTATAATATCTCGCTGAATTCTTCGTAGAATGAGAAATGTTTCCGATGAAAGTTGTAAAGAAAATCAAAACACATTTTTAGGTGAAATATATTTCTTTCCGAAAATCGTGCCGTTTAAGAACTAATGTGGAAAAATATGGTAAACCAGACAGGCCACAGACGACAGTATATCATGGCGCATGCGTTTTGCACCCTGGAGGACTACGTTTTTACTCACACGCCCAGGTTATGTAATAGTTCATGTGCTTTCACAGCAACAGCAGTTACCTGAACGCGCCTCAATGTTACGTTATGTGTACTTCGTCTGTCTGCTACTTTGTTGTGCGAAGTCTCGTCATACAGTCGTGACTCTTCAATTAATCGAAATTTCAGTTGTTTTTTTTAAGTTTTCTTTCCACCATAGATGGCAGCCTTGCTTTGTGACAAATTTCTGTCCGTGGTAGCTGGATCTTTCTTACTAACCTATATTGTCTAAATGCATGCAGAGTTGTAATTTTCCATAACGTCGTTCCTTCTTTAGGAAAGATTTATACTGATGTGACACAGTCTGAATTATTCACAGACCAGGGGTTCTGATTCAGGTTCCTGATTCAGATTTTTAACACCATGTTCTCACTATTTTCTACGGCAATGTACACTGTGGCAGAAGGACGCACTTTGAAAGTAATGTACTCCACATCTTATGTGTTGAGATCAGCTTACAGTATCAGTGAATGTTTTGAAAAGTGCGTAATGTGATTCATATTTTACCAAATTCAGTCGGCGAAAACAAGGTCGATTCACGTAGACAGACGGACACACGGCACCACAAAACTTTAATCGCTTGTTGTATAAAAACGTGCCTTTAAATAAGTTTTTGTTTGTAAGTATTGCACAGTGATAAATTATTTGTTATGGATTTGAATAGTCTCCTCTGGATGAGAATACAGTATTTCGGAATTTTTAAGAGAGAGTAGACCGCACGTCAGGACTTCTGTTAATTTATAAATTGAAAATTTCTGCAACAATTCCCGTACTTTGAAATATTTGTCGCATTTATTTTGTGATTTGAACTTACGTTTTGTTTAGCTCGACATAAGGATACGTGATAAATAGGATGAAAAGCGCATACAAACCAGTCACCTGGACAGTATGATAACACACCATATACAAGCCATAGGACCACGTTCTTTGAAAAAGGTTAATCCAGTTCTTTATAAAATATTGTCATTAAAAAACCCAAATCGTGATTGTAGTTTAACGAATGAAACATATGCTGATATGTAAGTTAATTTTCACATTTTCTCAAGTTTTCCTGTTTTTTCTTCTTACTTTTCTAAATGTTCGGCATTGTCGTTGTTAAAATTTTGGCACTGACTTACGATCTGCTTATATAATAGAAATTATGTGGTCACTTATGGAGGAAGTCCCTGCGGATTCGTGGGCAAACACTGTCCTATTATGCATTAATTATATGCATTACTTAGATTTTATCCCATCAGTAGGAAAGTACCGTTTCAGCAGGTATAAGAATATAGTGTCCAGTTTACGCCGCAGGTTCTGGGAGAGCCTTGTGTCGTACAATTAGGGACTGAATATGTATATATAGCTGACAAAAGGTACAGCTTTATACACCCTCAAAGATATCTTTCGTTACTGTCCGTACGTTCAACCACTACGTACGGAACTTATTTTCGATTGTCTTCTCGATACCCGTTTCTTCTTCCCTATTCCTCGAACTCTCCGGCCACCCTCTCACAGAAAAATAACAGCCATGGGTCGTATGGCAGCGGGGTAAATCGGGCGTACCCCCTCTGATTTAGTGAGGGGAATGGAGCTCGCCGGGTCGTGGCCGGGCGCTTCGGTTCAAATATTTCACTCTTTTTATCTTTCCGGGACTACGTACAGAGGGTATGAGGAGTCGTTGGTCGTCCACATAACACATTTCTTAAAAAGTATATTACGCCTGGTTCACGCAGGTCCTCCTTTTAACGCGCTTATCTTCGCTTATCTTATTTTATACTAAGTTAACTTCCTATCGTTCTCAATCCTGAGTTTTCTGAAAACAAGCTGCACTGAAGAACACTGCTTGTTGGTTATGGCATTGTTACGAAGCATGTATTTGTTATGACAATATCATAACGATATATATATATATATATATATATATATATATATATGTGTGTGTGTGTGTGTGTGTGTGTGTGTCTT
>Ga0131853_10002856_pt1 | contig 30945 bp, 30 predicted proteins | sample TergutLab28metaG_FD_92764 | JGI IMG/M metagenome (GOLD analysis project Ga0131853, IMG submission 92764) | Labiotermes labralis P1 segment gut microbial communities from Petit-Saut dam, French Guiana - Lab288 P1 (version 2) (version 2) | ecosystem: Host-associated > Arthropoda: Insects >... | reverse complement strand
TTTCGGGGTTTGTGGCTGAACCGTCGAAATCTTGATTTCGCGAACGGTTCGTCCTTAAGGGTTTCCCAAGAAAACAAGTCGCCTTTTGACGAAGTTTGATTGGTTGAAACCTACTGTAAGGGTATTCGATAATACCCTTGACGACCTTGTGCCCTTAGGGCATACCCTAATAAGGTTTTAATCCCGCGCCCGCAGGCGTAAACGCCACAGAGACAGTTTCTAAAGAAAATTTAGTAATTTAAAAAAGGATGAAAAACATGGATAAATTAATTAAAGCGATAACCGCCGACGGTTCTATCCGAATTACCGCCGCGGTTACAACCGGCGTTGTGGGCGACGCGCAAAAAATGCACCATTCATTCCCAATCGCGACGGCGGCGCTTGGGCGAGTGCTTACCGCCGCGCTGATTATGGGTTCGGATTTGAAAACACAAGCGGGAATTTATGCTGACGACGACAGAGGCCCGTCAATTACTATGCAATTCAAGGGCGGCGGACCATTAGGGATCGTTATGGCGGTCGCCGACTCGAACGGCACGGTAAAGGGCTACACAAGCAATCCTGACGTTGTTTTGCCGTCGAAAAACGGAAAACTTGATGTTGGCGGCGGCGTTGGAACCGACGGTTATGTCAGCGTTGTAAAAGATTTGCGGCTTAAAGAGCCGTATACCGGCATTTCGCCTATTCAAACAGGCGAAATCGCGGAAGATTTGGCATATTATTTCGCGAAATCCGAGCAAACCCCAAGCGCAGTATCCCTCGGCGTGTTGGTTGACACCGATTGTTCTGTAAAACGCGCGGGCGGATTTATTATTCAAGTTATGCCGGGCGGCGACGAGCTTGCGGTTAAGCGGCTTGAAAAAAGCATCGAATCACTTCCTTCTATCACCGAATTGTTAAGCGCAGAGGCGAGTTGCGAAGATTTGGTTCGAACAGTCATGCTTGGATTTGATATTAAAATTTTAAGTGAATCCGATATTCAATATCATTGCGATTGCTCGCTTGCGCGCGTTGAACGCGCGCTGATCAGTCTTGGCAAAGACGAACTCGAGCGGCTTATTGAAGAGCAGGACGAAACTGAAGTTACGTGCAGTTTTTGTGACAAAGTCTATAAATTCGGGGAAAAAGAGCTGCGAAGTTTCATAAAAAAATGACGGAGACCTACTGTAAAATAAGTATTTTTGTTATTCTAATAAATTTTTTCAAAAATTTTGAAAATTATTGTTGACATGTAAATTTTTATATGTTATAATATCAAACGTCGCTATGAAATGCACTTGCGTTGTCATAGCAAAGCGTTTTGCAACAATGTGTGTTTTCTGCTCTGTGCTTTACGCTCTTCTATCGGGCGCATAGCTCAGCTGGGAGAGCACCTGCCTTACAAGCAGGGGGTCACTGGTTCGAGCCCAGTTGTGCCCACCAAGATAGCGTAGAGTGCAGAGCAGAAAACGTACATGTGTTTGCAAAAGTTTCCAAAACGCGGTCCGGTAGTTCAGATGGTTAGAATGCCAGCCTGTCACGCTGGAGGTCGAGGGTTCGAGCCCCTTCCGGATCGCCAAATTAGTACGGAGATGTGTTTTACCGCGCATCTCTGTACATTATATTTATCCGACGCGCCTCTGTAGCTCAGTCGGTAGAGCAGAGGACTGAAAATCCTCGTGTCGGTGGTTCGATTCCGCCCGGAGGCACCAATACGGTGTTCAGATATTCATTTATTTTGTATTATAACTGAATACTACACGCGGGAGTGACTCAGTGGTAGAGTGTCACCTTGCCAAGGTGAAAGTCGCGAGTTCGAATCTCGTCTTCCGCTCCAACGAAAACCCCTTGTTTCAAGGGGTTTTTTGCTATTTACCCTCATTTTGCAGTTTAGCATATTTCCCCTTTTGGGGCTGTCTAAAACGGTCTAAAACTATCGCATTTACTGTCAAACTACTGTCAACATTTTATACCGCCAAACCTAATTCGCTGTAAGCTTTATCCAACGTTTTTGCCGATTGCTTAAACACGTCTTGTGAAACAATATGACTATAAACGTCCATCACCATTTTTGTATTAGCGTGTCCCATCATTTCGGATACAACTTTCGGGTGAACACCTTGCTCCAACAATATAGTTGCAAATGTATGACGGAATGTGTAGAGAGAAATATCTTCACTTTCTAAGTTATGCTTTTCAATGAAACGCCTAAGCAAACTCTGCAAGCCTGCATATTTCCGTCTTTCGCTATTCTGCGTATTTGGAAATACATATTTGCTTACAATGCCGTTTTCCTCACAATACAAACGCCATTCTTGAAGTGCTTCAATCACAATCATAGGCATGTTGAAAACCCTCTCACTCCGCTTAGTCTTTGTCACTCCGATAATGTTGCCGCGCTCAATAACATTTCCGCAATCATCAAATTTTACAGTTCGCTTGACTACTTTCCCAACCTTGATACTTTGTTGTTCGATATTTAGATTATCCCACTCCAGAGCAATCAACTCTTGCGGACGAACTCCAGTAAACGCAGACGTAATGATAATGGGTTTAAGTATGTTATTTTCCATAACCAAATTAAATACTTTTGTTCTAATTTCAGGTCGCAAAGCTTTCAGTTTAGTATGTTCCTCAGCACCCTCGTCTCTACATACAGCAACAACCACTTCGTCCATTGGATTTTCCTCAACGATTTTCTTAATCATTTTAGAACTATAAAAGTTGTTCATTAGTTGCCGTATGCGATTTACTTGATCAACGGACAATTCCTTATTTTTCACCTTATTATTGAGAAATTTTTGGATACGCTCGCTTGTAACCGAATGAATATCAAGCTTACCAAATGCGGGAAAGATATGCAATCTCATTTTTATCCGGTGATTTTCCTCTGTTGCAGATGATTTGATCGTCGGCGCTTTGTATGTATTAAACCACTCCGTAAATAAAGTTTGAAAATTCCGCTCCGTTGTTATCTGTACAACTTCCTTGATATAGCCGTTGTCAAACACTTCCTGTTTAAGGGGATTCATTTTACGGATAACTTCGTCTTGCGATTTGCCATACACCAATTTAGAAATACGCTTTCCGTCAGCACCATACCCGATTGTTACCTCACCAACCCATCGCCCGTCTTTACGCTGAAATACTGTACCTTCTTTATTGCCTCTACGAGTTGTTTTTTTCATTTTTGGCATAAGTATCCTCCTGTATACTCGCCAATCTTTAACCATTGACAAGTATTATAGCAGTTATTGCGAGCAAGCGCAACATCTTTTTTACAAAAGTTTCTTAACCGACCAAATTGCAAAACCAATAACGCTCACCACCTTTCGATTACTGTTATCTAATTCGGCTGTCGGAAAATCATCGCTTCGCATAAGTGCACGAATATTATCTTTCCCCAAGCCTGTGATTGTTACAATATCCTCGCAATCTAAAAAATCCTTATCGTACTTCTCAGATATGCGTTTTGCCTCCAACGCAGCGGCAACACCGACATCAGAATTTATATTAATATTTTCTATCATTGTTCCTCCAAATTTTTAATATAATTATAACGCGCTAAAAAACCGCTATACATCATATTGCACAGCGGTTATAACATGGTTTATATTGAAAGTTTTTTATCAAAAATTTCATAGTATATAACAATATTATTAGTAGTATTAATTTAAAACACTCTGTATTTTACTAAACACTTCTTCTGCTTTTTCATGTTGGCTTAAGTAACCATATGGAAAATCGTTTAATACTTTCTTTTGATAGTATTTACGATTGTTTTTAAGTATAGATTTAATAGCTTCAAAAAAGTCAACAGTATCTAGTAATATAGGTTTTATGCGCTCGGTTTCAACACCCCAAAAATAATCCTTAATTTTACCAAACCACCGCACACCATATTCAGTTTTATAGTCTCTAATTAGTTTTTTCAGCTTAGATAGGTTGCTTTTTTTAAGCTTATAGTATGGATTGATAAAATCTTTTGTAAATTGACGAATGAAAAATTTCTTGAACATTTCGTCGGATAACTCGCTGATCTTTTTCGTGTTGAACGTATCTTCTATTTTTTTAGACTTCAAAAATTTATATTCAACCCTCATCAAGTCCGTTACAACATCAGTATTTCGAATATCTTTTAGTTGCTTAGTCTTATTATAAATTATGACCTCGATTGACTGATTTTTTATGTTCAAAGTGTCAATTGTATCGGCAGTCCTATCAACCCAAACACCGCCTTTGTTGTATGGTTTTGGTGCAAGGAGCATAAGGATTTGTAATATACGAACATATTGACGCCAATCATGCTCTAATTGAAAGGTGGTATTCAATTCTAAATATTTAAATTTGATGTTATCAAGTTCGCTACACTTTACGCCATATTTGGTTTTCAAATATTCGAACACTTTTATTAGCTGTTCACGATATTCATTAATTGATAGCGAATTTAAGTTATTACCTTGCCACAGCGAAACGCTTAGTTCAATAAAGGCGTATGTGATACAGCCATCGTACCCCGCTATTAAAGTTTTGAAAAGCCTATTGTCGGTTATTTTTAGCGATTTAAAGCTTTTGCCATCGCTTAGATAGTAAAACCCATTTGGGTTTAATTCCACTCTGTCGGACATTTTTTCAAGCTTATTAAAATCAATAGATTCAATTATAAACCCGTTGATCTTTGTTTTATCTATCATAAGAAAACTCCCTTTTATGTTAAGATAGGTCTGTGTCCGCTTGATAGGCGTACCGGAGCCTCCCCGACATATTATAGTTCGTATCCTCACGAATTTAGCTTGTAAAAGTAATAAAAAAGACCATCTATGTTGCTTCATAGATAGCCTTTTAAGTATATTAATTTTTGCCGCTGCCTCGTACGAGCCGTATTTAGGTTACAGCTCACCTGTCGACATATTCACGAGCTTACCGACCGCCGACGGAATGTATCCGTTACCCTTTTGTTTATCGTCTTTAAGGTAGACTAATAGCCGCTGTTGCATTGCGACCATCATTAGCGAAAGTATTTGGTGTTGGTGTTATCTGTCGTTTATTTTTTACTCTCACTATATAAGGGATTGAAAATGGCAAAAAGTAAACTAAATTGCGAAATGTTTACAAAACGTTTACAATTCACAGATGTAATATTGTGTTTGTAAGCTCTATAACATCAAGCTTTCAGCACGTTTTTTCATTTGTTTTTCACCATCACTATATATACGTTTTAAAACGGCGAAAATATAACGTAAATATTCACAAAAATAAATTTTTTTATTGTGCAATATGTACAATTGCGGTCTTAGAGATATTGTTTCTTCTTATTGTATAAGGGTTTTAGAATCGCATTTTTATTCACAATCCACGATAAGCGACAAAAAATTCAATTCAAAATTTATGATTAAACCTCAAAATTTTTTAATATCAAACCTTAAAATAAACTAATCTATAAAAATATATACGACTTTCGAAAACTTATCGTCGATGAAGAAAATATAAAAGAGCGGTCTTTGACCGCTCTAAGCCTTGTGCTACATAGCGCAATATGTCGTAAATTCAACGAGCGAGTCCTTTATTGATAGAAGTTTGAGAGTTTGCTAAAACAAGCAAAATCGCAGGAACAGTCATTAAAATAGCTATAACCCTTGATACAAGCGAATTCGCTCGATGTTGCGTAAGTTTAACTATCTCAAAATTAATCTACTAATCTTTTTTCTTCATACAAATTTATAAAATCTAATAATAACGGATTCGTCCAATGGTTTCCGTCAAAATCTTCATACGAAATTACAATGGCTTTCAAGAATGACACATCTAAATTTTCATCTATTCTCATTCCGTAATATGTGTCTCCTACCCTTCCCCTGTAAAAAGTTCCCGGCATAAGATTAATTGTGTCAAGATTAAGTCTTGAAAAATAATTCCCGTCAGAAATACCTATGCGTTGCCTAATTCTTATTGGCAATCTATTTCTATCCCACGCAACAAACCCAACAACCGCATTTCTGATTGGCACATCACTATTATTGTATAGTATAGCTTGAATCATTGAGTCACGACCAATACGAAAATGGCTTGACGGAAGAAAATTTGTGCTATCAACAAAAAGTGGTTGTTGTCTAATTGCCTCGTCAAGTTCTTCGACGGTCAAAAATGCTTGTCCGCGCTCTAATCGTGAAACCATTTGTTGATTCAAGTTTGCGCGTTCTTCAAATGCTCTTTCGCCAAGAATATCCACATTACTCACTATTGTCGGCATTCCATCTGCATTAAGGATTACCGTTGCGGCAAAATTGTTTGATACCATATTGCCTAATGCGTTTTGTCCTCTAACGATACCTAATACGTCGTATGTATCATCGGTTATTTGGAAAAATCTAACCCTTGAAATATCCTCGAATTCAGCTGTGTCGGGCTGTCTTAGATTGTCTGCAACTTCTATCTTCACCAGTTCCCATATTAAATCCTCGGCTGTCTGCCTTTGGAATACATTGCCTACCTTGCTATTACCGCCACAACCCCCTAATATTAAAATTATTATAACACAAAACGATACACAAATAATTTTGTTCATATATACAACCCCTTATAAATAATATAATAATTTCCCCTATCATATCACTATTGCCGAAAGTTGTCAACGCTTTTTGTTCAATATTTTTAATGAACTATAATAGTTTGTTAAATAGCTCTGTTTTTAGTATTATTTCAATATGGGGGTATGCTAGAATGAGTGAAGTTGCCAAAGCATTAGGAAATAAGCTAATAAGTATAAGAGAAGATTTAGGCATAAGCCAAGAAGAACTGGCTTTCAAGTGCGGTCTTGCGGCGGCTCATATGGGGCAACTTGAGCGAGGCGAAAAATCCCCCACGTTAGATACTTTGCAGAAAATTGCTGACGGATTGTATATTACTATTTCGGATTTATTGGATTTCGGTATGTCTTTGCCTGCTAATAAGTTAGATAGCAAAACAAACAAAATCGTTGCTATCGTTCAAAATAGGTCGGAAACAGAGAAATCAAAAGCACATGATATGTTGAAACTTTTATTCAAATAAAAAACCCTCTCAATGTATCATCTTTCATATCGTCATTTATTCCAATATATCGCAAGGTGACAGACGGAGCGGAATGATTAAATATATCTTGTAGTATAACAACATCTTTGTATTGCTGATAGTGCCAGTAACCAAAAGTCTTGCGCATTGTGTGCGTGCCTATCTCTGTCAGCCCGATCTCTCGTGCGACATCATTCAAAACCCTATACGCTTGTATGCGTGAAATCGGTCGATTTTCGCCCTTTCTACTCTGTATTATAAAATCTGTATCCAGTAAGCTATTATCGTTCAAATATCGGTCTATTTCACTCTTTAACTGTTCATTAATCAAAAATCGTTTGCGCTTGCCGGTCTTTTGCTCGGTTATGCTGACGTGAGTCCTATCTCGCACATCTGCTACCGTTAAATTGAGTATATCGCTAATCCTCAACCCCGTATTTAAACCAATCACGAACATTATGTAATATTTATCCGCCTTGTGTTGCAACAAGCTTTTGATTTGGCTGATAATTTGCGTATCACGAATAGGTTGTACTGTCATTTTGATTACCTCGCTTGTATTGAATTTTTGATATGATTATACGCGATTTTTAGTAACTTGTCAATACAAAATATTACATTCGAACATGGTTTTTAGGATTGAAATTAAAAAACATTGATTTTATAGCGTTTATTCGTATTAAGATATGTAACATAATTAGTATAATGTTACATTAAGGGTTGTTTGAATGAAATTTGAATATCTTACAAGGGGTATATTACACATTGATATTTTTTATAAAAGCAAAGAAATCACACAGCTGATATTGTTCATTTTGGCACGAAAAAAGACAGCGTTCCCGCTGTCTTGATGTTATTCAATTTTATACTTTCTCTATTTCTACGCCTTGCGCTCCTCGCAACACTCTATAAATTTTCACAATGCCATTAGTGTCGTTAACTTTGTAAAATACCAAATAATCTTCAACCACCAACCGCCGATAGTCTTTGTATTCTGATCCTATGTAAGGCATATTCTCTAAATTGAATATAGCCTTTTCTAACGTAATCATAAAATTTTTGAAAGTGTTTGCGTAAAATTGCGACAGATACTCTGCAATATTCTCAATGTCTTGCTTTGCCGCCGGCAAGTAAACTATACTATAACCCATATTTACTCCTTAGCTCGCCCCAAACTTCTTCGTGAGAATGCCATTTTGTGTTTGGATTATTTGCTTGCGTTTCAGCCTCAGCTAATTTTTCATCAATATAGCGATAATGCAAAAATTCCTCGTACTTCTTAAAACTATCCATACTTATCAGCACGGATTCACTCTTGCCGTTATTCGTTATGATTATATGGTCGTTCTCTTTAACAATGTTTGCCAATTCGGGATAATTGTTTCGTAAATCTCGCACGGGGCGAACGTGTGTATTTAACATTTTGAAAGCCTCCTTATGATACATATTGTATCACGACGTTATGGTTTTGTCAACATTTATTTTGTTGTTGAAATGAATTGACAGAATGGTTAAAGATTAGCCTATTTTTTAATATTTACTGTCAAACTACTGTCAAATTCTAAAACTCCAAATCCGAAACACTATGACATAAGGCGTTTATAGCCATTTTTCTTGAATTAAGCACGAACCTTGCCAAGGTGAAAGTCGCGAGTTCGAATCTCGTCTTCCGCTCCAACAAAAAAACTGTCGATTTTAGTCGGCAGTTTTTTTGTATTGCTTTTATATTAATGATATTTATTTATGAAATAAAGTCAGCAAAATCACTTGCGGTCTGGCAAAAACTCTTGGATAATATGATCCTATACCATTGCTGACAAAAACCGGCACACCGTCATGAGATTCAGCCCAACCGGACCTAAATCTACTACCATACTCCGAAATAACTCTCATGTCTAAACCAAAACTCCACAATCCAAAAAAATTCATTTGTCCGCCATGAGTATGACCACTTAAAATTAAATCAATATTCGTGGTATCCTGTATCATTGAAACATCAGGATTGTGTGAAAGCAAAAGAATAAAACTATCTGCCGCCACACCCGTCTTAGCTTGTGAAATATCGGGGTTGCGATTCCAAAGGTCTTCTACTCCGGCTAACCAAAAATTATCGCGTACATATACACCGCTATTTGACAAAGGTATGATTCCAACAGCCTCCATTGCCGGAAACAGATATTTATAATTATCGTGATTTCCCTCAACTCCGAAAATTCCGTCAGTAGTTTCTGTTTGCGACAAAATCTCTAAATCATAACCCAATAAATCAACATGATTAAAAAAATCTCCGCCAAGCAGTAACAAATCAATATTTTCCTTATTCAACCTATCTCTAATACGCCATAATCGTTCTTCATCAGCTAAGTGTATATCCGTCACAAAAGCAATTCTGTAGCCATCTAATTCAGGCGGCAAATTATGTGATTTAAAAGAAATTTCCACATATTGCACCATCCTATCCAAAGTAAGCGCATGGGCGGCATGAATAAGTATAATCGCTGCTAATATGCCTAACGTTACTCTCGACACCGTTTTTTTAGGAAGTATTTTTTTCAGCTTTTCTTTTATCATTTTGCTATATCTCCCTTTTTTGATTCAGAAATAAAAATAGTGATTTAACACTAAATCGCCATATCAATCATACTGCATTTGCATCAATTTGTCAACGTAACCGATAAGTAAATAAATAAAAAAAAACAAAAAACCTTTAAAACATTTTTGCCTTCTCAATCGTATTACTTATGAAAGACGAAATCATTGTATTCTTCACAAATTATTTACAAATATGTTGGAACTTTTACAAAAATTATTCGTCTAATAATATGTGAGATTAATTAATTAAATCTTAAGGAGGTTTCATTATGAAAAAAGTATTGGCATTGGCAGTAGCAGTAGTGATGGTAGTTGGGTTGGTCGGGGTTTTGGCGCTTGATTACAACGTTCCGGAATACGCGAATCAAACCACGTCAACATGGACGATTACGGATATTTTCGCATCGGATAGCGCGGAAGTTACTATGATTAACGAAGAAGGCGACTTGGTTATCCACATTACCGAAGACACAATCGTTTATTTCGAAGATTTCGTTCCAATGAGCGACGTCGAGGAAGGCGAAGAAGCGCAAATGACGCAAATGGTTCGCGAAGTATTGTTCGGACGCACTTTGGCGGAAGTTTTAGACGGCAGAAGAATGACCGTTACTTACGGCCCGGTTGCTTGGAGCATGCCGGGACAAACTACTCCGATAAGCGTAAAAGTATTGTTTGAAACAGCAGTAGCTCTTCCGGCAATCGAAATCGAAACAGGCGAAGGTTATGAGAATATCATGACTTTGCCGGGTGATATCAGCAATATCGACTGGGATGACTACGTTTGGATTCCTGAACTTAACGGCGAAATCGTTGTAAACAACGTGATCATCGACGCGGCAAGTCCGTTTAATTACAGCGACGTTGGCGGCCCTAATGTTGTTATGGTTCCGCTTAGAGCGGTTGCGGAAGCGTTGGGATACGACGTTTCGTGGAGCGAAGAAACGCAAAGCATTATGCTTGGCGTTGGAATTCACGTATTTATAGGAAGAAACGAAGCTTATCGCGGAAGAATGGCTCCAATTGAATTGTCGCTTTCTCCGTTTATCAGAGATAACTTGACATTTGTTCCGCTTGATTTCGTAAGAAACGTGCTTGCGCAAAATGTGTGGGTGTTCGAAGGGCAAGTTGTAATCGACTCTGAATATCAAATGATGTAATTTGAATTTTCAAACAAAAACACCTATCTCTTTCGAGATAGGTGTTTTTTTGCGTAAAAATCGCGCCGCCTAAACACTTGAGTAAAATTTCCCTCTTGTGAATTCAATCTTCAGCGGCTTGCGATACATATATGCCTTGATTATCAAGCGAACCTCCTCCGCCGTCTCGGTTGTGAAAATTAGCCGCCCGTGCGTGATTCCCGACTTTTCTACCTCTTTCAGCTTGTCCGCCATAAAAATCGGCACGGAATTATGTAAAGTGTCGCCCTTCACGAAAAACTTTACGCCCTTCCTGTCGGTTACAACGCCGCTGATTTGCGGATTTCCAAGCTTCATAAGCGGAATTTTTCCGTAGATCACAACTTCGGTGTCGATCAGTTTCTCGATATCTCTGATTTGCGCCAAATTAAGCTCGGGATGAAGCGTCGCGCGCCCCACTCCTAAGTTTTTCAGCGCGCTAAGCGCGACCGAGTTAAAGCAATGCACCGAAAAATCCGTCACACAACCGGGCGCAATCTCGCCGTATGAAGCGGCGTAATTTTTCTCGATCTCGATTCCCAGGCTTTCGCACGCCTGCTCTTGTTCCGGCGTAAGGCAGGTTGCCACAAACTTAATCGGCATTCTTGCGCCTCCCTCCATACGGATTTTTAAGCGCGTCCATGTACATTCCGCTCAAATTTCCGCAAAAATATCCGTCGGTATAGCCGCCGCGGTTGAAAATGCCAAGCATTTTTTGCTTTTGCGGCTCGCTTAGAGGTTTGCCGTCCAAAACGGCGCGGTATGCCGTCACAACCGTTCGAACATAGTCCTCGCCTTTCATGCGCCCTTCGATTTTCAAGCTTGAAATTCCCAAATCGCCAAGTTCGCCCACGTAATCCACAAGGCATAAATCCTTTAAACTCAGCAAAACGCCGCTCTTTCCGCCCGACTTGTATGGCAATCTGCACGGTTGCGCGCACTTGCCGCGATTCGCCGATCGCCCGCCGATAAAACTGCTCATCAAGCATTGCCCCGAATACGCGGAACATAGTGCGCCGTGGACAAAAACCTCCAATTCAACGTTCGTTTTCTCGCTTATCTCTTTAATCTGCGCTCGGGACAGTTCGCGAGCGAGAACTACTCTTTTAAAGCCCAACTTCCCCAAAACTTCCACGTCTTCAAGCGTCGAAGCGGTCATTTGCGTGCTTGCGTGCAAATTTGCGTTCGGAAAGTTTTGCGAAATTAAGCTTGCAAGCCCCAAATCCTGCACGATAAAAGCGGACACGCCTGAATTGTAGGCATATTTGACAATTTCCATCGCCTCTTTAAGTTCGCGGTCGGTCATCAAAGTGTTGATGGCGAGATAAGTTTTTACGTTATTATCGCTTGCGTACTTTATCGCCGTTTTAAGTTCGTCAGCGTCGAAATTCCCCGCGAACGCGCGGGCGGAGAACTTTCCCGCGCCGAAATAAACGGCGTCCGCGCCGGCGGCAACCGCGGCTTTTAGCGTATTAAAGTTTCCGCTTGGGGCTAATAATTCGGGTTTCATGGGTTTATGACACCTCGTGTTTTAAAAACTTTTGAAAAAAGTTTTATCAAAATTTGCGCCCAAGCGGGCGCAGGTTAAGGCGCGTTGCGCCTTAGACCGTTTTGCGCGTGCGGGCGCAGGCTTTTGTTTGGGCTTCAAAGCCCGTTAGTTTGATAAGGGTCAAGAACGGCAAAAATCGCCGTTTGAATGGCGAAAGGTAATTGTTGGCACTTTGTGCCAACCGCCATTACCGTGACCCTTATCAATCCCCGAAAAACTTTTAAAAAAGTTTTATCAAAACTTGCGGCGCAAACGCGCTATGGCGCTATCAAAAACACGCCGCTAAAATAGTGCAAACAACTTGCCCCTCAGTTAAGTAAGTACGGCGGCAAAAGCCGCAATCTCGACTGAAACGGCGTTCTCACACACTAATCTTTCCCGACTCCCGTTGGTCGCTGGATAATTCGACTACAGCTTACAAAATACGTAATCTAAGTCTCATTTACCGCGAATGCGGCTCACTAACCCAGTTTTTTCGTCGCCGCTCGCGGCACAAATCGCGCTTTTTGCGTTTGTGATCGCCAGGCGACCGGGATTGGTAAGGGCAGAGCCCTTATCGCCCGTCCGGCAGGACACAATGCCCGCAGAGCCTCGCTCTGAATAATGGAGTTTTAGGGCAAAGCCCTAAAACCTCCGCGCCCGTTGGGCGCAAGTCGCCGCAAACGGTATAAGGCGCGTTGCGCCTTAATCATACACCTCTATCGCCGCGTCACGCAAATGCGCCGCAACATCACCGGTCACCGTCGCAACGATATGAATTCCGTCCTCGCGATAATCACATTCGGTTACCTGCCCATTCGCGTAAACGCGTGAGATCAACGCGCCCGAATCAAGCGGCAATAAAACCGACATCACAGTACGTGTTTCGGCAAGTTTTCGTGTAATCGCACTCATTAAATCTTCAATCCCCGCGCCGGTTACGGCGGAAATCGCGACACTATCGTCAGGTATAATAAACTCCCCCGCAATATCCTGCTTATTATACACCGTCAAAATCGGCTTATCGTTCGCGCCCAACTGTTTCAGCACATCTTCCACGACTTCCATATGTTTCTCTCTCTCGATCGACGACGCATCCACGACGTGGAGCAGCAAATCGGCATACCGCGTTTCTTCAAGCGTCGCGCGAAACGCGTCCACAAGATCGTGAGGAAGCTTGTTGATAAATCCAACCGTGTCTACCAACAGAATCTCACCGCTTCCAAAATTCACGCGGCGGGACACAGGATCAAGCGTCGCAAACAGCTTATCCTCCGCCAAAACGTCGCTGTTTGACAGATGGTTCAAAAGCGTCGATTTTCCCGCGTTAGTATACCCGACAAGCGCGACAACAGGGATATTTGAACGCTCGCGCGCGACACGTTGAACGCCGCGCTGGGCTTTTATCTTGTCAATTTCTTTTTCCAGTTCATGAAGGCGTTTTCGCAAAATCCGGCGATCGACTTCCAACTGCGTCTCACCCTCGCCGCGGCGCGCTCCGGCGCCGCCGCCGCCACTTCCGCCGCCGCCCATTCGAGATAAATGCGTCCAATATCCCGTCATTCGGGGAAGCATATATTTCGTCTCCGCAAGCTCAACCTGCAAGCGCCCTTCGCGGGTTTGCGCCCGCCCGGAGAAAATATCAAGAATCAGCGACGTTCTGTCCATAATTTCCGTTTTCTTGCCAAGTTCTTCTTGAATATTTCGAATTTGCGCGGGCGAAAGCTCGTCATCGAAGATAACTACGTCCGCCTGCAACGCTTGAATTTGAAGAACCAAATCGTGAAGCTTACCATACCCGAGATAATAGCTGTTGTCCGGCTTCGCGCGGGGCTGCACAACCGAGCCGACTGTTATAAATCCCGCAGTATCCGCCAGTTGCAGCAGTTCTTTCAGCGGTTCTTCCTCATCCTGGGCCCCGATACCCACCAAAATCGCGCGCGCAATCTCGAAATCCGCGTTATGTGATTCCGCAGGGCGAATTCGCACGTCCGCCGCGCGGATTTCGTCCCAAAGCAGGTCGTCCGGAATCGAATCCGCCGAATACGGCCCGAATAAGTTGAGCGAAAGCTCGTTATCCGATATAGCCTCGTCCAAAATGCCGACTTGCATGGAATCGGGCGCCCCATCAGCCACCCCAATCGCCGCCATAGCGTCGAAACGAAGCGATTTCAACGATTGTATATCAACACTCGAAAGCCGCGAGTTCCCGCCCGGATGCGTGTGGATACACCGAATCCCGCTCAACCGAGTTTCCGACCGCCTCATTCGAAGCGCGGGAAGATTTACCCTATCCTGCTCGCCAACCGCGACAGTTACAACTCTACCCGCACGGTCGATGTAAACCATCGCTTCCCGCCCGGTGATTTCGGTGAATTGCGCAAGCAAATCAAGCATTTCCGACGTGCAGAACTGCTTGCGGTCAACTTCCATATCATATATGGTTTCGAGCCGCTCGATATACGTCCGCCGAATTCCGTTTATATTCCCTTGAACCTTTTGCATAGTCAATCAACTTCCTTTTTCATTATTATCGTTGTTCAACAAAAATTGAGCTTTAAGCGCGGCGAAAAAAATTTTATGCTTTGGCACAATGAGAGAATTCAACACAAATTTTGTATCATCGCTTTTAATTATCGCAACCCTGCGATATTCAACGCCGCGCGTTCTTCCGGTCACATCTTGCATATCTTTCACATCTCTAAATAATATTTCAGTTACCTTTTTGCCGCGCGAATGTTTTAAGCCAAACTCATAAAGAGTCGCTTTCATCGATCTGCCAAAGCGTATCAACGCAACAATCCAAAAAGCAACATTAAAACCTACAATGGCAAAGCCATAAATAATCCAAAGATTACTACCTGTCATTGACGCAAAAAGAAAATCAAGTATCATCAAAGCAAGGATAAAGATAAATAATAAAGCCACTAACGAAAACCCGATTATCCTGCCGACAACCGCTCCCGTTCCCAACTTATGCTCCATTATTTGTTTCCCGAATTTATGGTCATAATACATTTTTCATTCCCTCCACTTCCCTCATTATATCGCACCCACACCAAGAAATCAAGGGATTTCTTCCGCGTTACGCACAAAACCACCAAATTCGGCGCAACAAAAAAGGATACATATAAAATATGTATCCTTTTTATTTGGTGCCCGAGGCCGGACTCGAACCGGCACGTTGTCACCAACATTGGATTTTGAGTCCAACACGTCTGCCAATTCCATCACTCGGGCAGTCCTCATCACTCGCCCTCTCTGCTCGTTTCGCCGCAGCAAAACGCGGCAAAAGCTCACATCACGGGCGGTGATTCGTCTTTCCCAAAAAATCAGAGCTTAGACTCAGGCTTTTCGGGAACCCTAACTCACAACTTGCATATTATAACACACCCAAATTCCCTTGTCAATGTTTTCTTAACAAAAAATCCGCAAGTTTTTTTGCGGATTTTTCGGCAAGGGCGCGCCCTTATTTACTCATTTATCTGTACGGCATAACTTCCAGCCAATATCCGTCGGGATCGGCGATAAAATATATTCCCATCGCCGGGTTTTCATAGCAAACGCAATCCATCTCCTTATGATGCTTATATGCCGCGTCGTAATCATCCACCCGAAACGCGATATGAAACTCATTCTCGCCCAAGTTATACTTTTGCGGATGCTCTTCCAGCCAGGTAAGCTCCAACAAATGCTCCGCTTGGTCGTTTTTGAGGTAAACAATGATAAAACCGTCGCCGTTTATGCGTTTTTGCTCGATAAGCCCCAACGCCTTTTCGTAAAATTCCAAACTCTTTTCCAAGTCAGCAACATTGATGTTATTGTGATCTAATTTAAACTTCATAAAAATCCGCTCCTTTTTTTGTTATGTATATTATAATCCTCTTCCTCAATGACCCCATCCCTCATGATATTCAAAATTCGATACCCTGCCATTAACCGCATTATAATGAAATGTTCCGTGATGCGGTCCGATACCTGTTACAAAACGCATTTGCATTATCGAATCGTCGACCCATTCGACAAACATTAAATAATGCTCGTTTGGTGCGTGTTCATATGGGAAATGGTTGGAAAACAAATCGAAATCATCTTTAATCGACAGTCTAATACTGCTGAAATCATTCGTATCAACAACAATAGTATCAACATAGAACGTCGAATGGGTTTCAATTACTGCAAATCTGCTATTTGGAGACCACCCAATTACGCCGCCGTAAAAAATTTCTTCAATAACCAATTTAAGCTCATCTGTTGTTGAGTCAACAACATGCCACCTTCCATCGCGAATGTCCATGGAAGCGACTTCCAACCGATAATTCCCATTAGGTGAGGTTGATACGATTCTAGGTGAAGACGGAGGCGGTGGTGGATCTGGCGGTGACACATCGACATCCTCCGCTACATCAGACGGCGGTTCTGATAAAGATTCTCCACATCCAAATAAAACGAAACTCACTAACATCGCAAAACACACTAACGAAATAACAGGTAATTTTCTAAACATATCAACAATCCCCTTTCGCAAGTACGCTTCTACTTCCCTGCCTCGCCCAAAAAGCCGTACTCGCTTTCGCCGCGGCGCGTTCGTCCCATAAGATTCGCCGCAACGTTTCGCGGCAATTGCCCCTCGTACAGCACGCTGTAACACTGATTGACAATCGGCATTTCAACGCCGAATTTCTGCGCCAACGCTTTCGCCGCGCGGGTTGCGTTAACGCCCTCGACAACCATTTTTATCTCTTCCTGCGCTTGCGCCAACGTTTTGCCTTGCCCCAAAAGCATGCCGCAACGGCGGTTTCGGCTGTGCGCAGAGCAGCAAGTCACAATCAAATCGCCAACGCCCGACAATCCGCCGAACGTTTCGGCGCGCGCTCCCATAGCGACGCCAAGCCGCGTCATTTCGGCGATTCCGCGCGTCATAAGCGCCGCTTTCGTATTGTCGCCGTACCCCAAACCGTCCGAAATTCCTGCGCAAAGCGCGATAATATTCTTCAACGCGCCGCCAAGCTCTACTCCAAGTATATCAGCGTTTGTGTACACTCGAAAATACGGATTCATAAAAATATCCTGCACAAATTCGGCGGTTTCTATATTTTTCGCCGCGACAACGTTGGTGCTCGGCTGCGAGCGGGACACTTCCTCGGCGTGCGACGGCCCCGACATTACTGCCACGTCGGCGTTCGGGATTTCCGAGCCGATCACCTGCGAGAGAGTGAAAAGTGACTCTTCTTCCAACCCTTTCGCGATATTCGCGATGATTTGTCCGTCTTTCACGTGCGGCGCAATGCTTTTGGCAGTCGCGCGCGCCGCGAAACTCGGAACCGCCATAACGATTAAATCAACATCGGCACATTCGCCGATATTATTCGTAAATTCGATGGTTTCAGGAATTTTTATCCCCGGCAAAAACGGCTTATTTTCGCGATATTTTTTCAAATCCTCGCACTCTTGCGAGCTATAAGACCACAAAATAACGCTGTGCCCCATTTTCGCAAGCATAACCGCGTTCGCCGTCCCCCAACTTCCCGAACCTATAACCGAAACTTTCATCCTTACTCCTTCTTTCTGCCCACCTTATTCTCCGTCCCGTTAAACAACCGAGCTATATTCTCACGATGCATTTTTATACTTAAAATTGCCAAAAACGCCAAAAACGCAACAAGCTGCATATTTCCGCGATTAAAAATAAACGCGAATCCTACCGCGCTTATGCCGCCAAGTATCGAACCGAGCGATACGTATTTCGTAGTAAGTATTATTATCAATCCAACCGCCAACGAACCCAATCCAACCGGCCATGACGCAAAGAAAATCACGACGCTAGATACCACAATCCCTTTGCCCCCCTTGAATTTAAAGAAAATCGGAAAATTATGCCCAAGCACCGCACCCATTCCCGCGGCATAAAGGTATGTATACATCGCCGTTTCATCGCGGAACACAAGCCTAACAGCGGTCAAAACAATCGCCGCTTTAAGCGCGTCTCCGAGCAACACCAAAACTCCCGCCTTTTTCCCCATAGTTCGCATGGCATTAGTCATTCCGGCGTTTCCGCTTCCGTGATCGCGGATATCAATGTTTGATTTCAGCTTTCCAACGATAATCGAGGTGTTTATACTGCCGACCAAATACGCGGCAGCCATAATAACGAGCGCCGTAGCTATCATATTCATATCAATCGACGCCAGCCAAAGTTGAAAATTCCTCTGCCAAAGTTCCATTATTGTTCGCCTCGCTCTCTTATGCTGAACCTAATCGGCGTCCCCTCGAATCCGAATGTATCTCTAAGTCTATTCTCCAAATATCTGATATATGAATAGTGCGCAAGCTGACTTTTATTAACGAATAATACGAAGGTCGGCGGTTTCGCGCTTGCCTGCGTCGCGTAATAAATTTTAAGCCGCTTTCCTTTGTCTGACGGCGGTTGCACCATCGCAACGGCGTCAGAAATACAATCGTTTAATATTCCCGTGGAAATACGCTTCGAATTCTCCGCAACCACCGAATTTATAATGCTGAACAGCGATTCAACCCTCTGCCCGGTCAGCGCGGATATAAACACCACCGGCGCGTACAACATATATCCCAAGCCTTCCCGCACTCGGTTTTTATATTCGCCGAAAGTATCGTTATCTTTCTCAATCAAATCCCATTTATTCACGACGATAATGCACGCCTTACCCTGCTCGTGCGCGTAGCCCGCAACCTTTGTGTCCTGCTCGGTTACGCCCTCCTCGGCGTTAATCATAATCAAACAAACGTCAGACCTATCCACCGCCGCAAGAGCGCGCACAACGCTGTACCGCTCAATATCCTCGTCGATTTTGCCGCGCTTCCGCATTCCGGCGGTGTCGATAATTACATACTTTTGCCCGGCTCTTTCAAACGCGCTGTCAATCGCGTCGCGGGTTGTGCCGGCTATATCGCTTACAATCGCGCGGTTTTCGCCCAAAATTTTGTTCACCAACGACGATTTTCCGACATTCGGCTTACCGATTACCGCGATTTTGATAATATCCTCGTCCTCTTCCGTTTCCTTAATCTCAGGCAAGCTCGCGACAACTTCGTCCAACAAATCGCCGACTCCCATGCCGTGAACCGACGACACCGCAAGCGGTTCGCCCAACCCAAGATTGTAAAATTCGTAAATCTCCATCGGCGGTTTGCCGACATTGTCAACTTTGTTGCATACCAAAATAATCGGCTTCCCCGACTTTTGCAAAATCGCCGCAACGTCTTTATCCGCCGCCGTCAAGCCGTCCCGCACATTTACCATAAACATGATAACGTCCGCCATATCAATGGCAAGCTCCGCCTGGTCGCGCATTTGCGAAAAAATCACGTCCTTGTTGTGCGGCTCAATTCCGCCGGTGTCAACAAGCGTGAATTGCACGCCGTTCCAATCGGCGTCAGCGTAAATCCGATCCCGCGTCACACCGGGCGTGTCCTCGACAATGGCAACCCGCGTCCCCACTATTTTGTTAAAAAGCGTTGATTTCCCGACGTTCGGGCGTCCCACAATGGCTACTATAGGCTTAATTTTAGCTCACTCCCATCTATTGTTAAGGCTTTTACCTTTACATTCAACTCTCGTTCAACATCTTCAACCGTTATATCGTCCAAAAAGACTGTGCTATCAGCACGTAGCATACATTTCGGAATCAGAATTTCGTCCCCCAAGCTCTTACCGCGCAACTGATTAATTATATCCTGCCCCGTTACAAGTCCCGCAACCGTAATACGCTCACCGAAAAATTCGTTCTTTATCGCAAACACTTGCGTTTCCGGCGACACCGACTTGACTAGCTCACTAATAAATTCATACGCCGCAACGCCTGTAATTATCGACTTTTTCGTCTCGCTCGACTTTAGAATTTCCGTCTCCTCGAATTCCTGTATGAAGCTCGCCATCATTCCAACGCCGTTCTCAATCTGCAAAAAATCCTCATACTCCTCAAATGTCGGAATCGCCTGCTCCGCCAGCAAATAAAACTCATCCGCCAAAAATACGAACCTCGTTCCAACTCCGTCAAGTAATTCAACTTGACACTCACCAACCGCCGCAACCACCGCACTTGCCGACTCCTTATCAAACGGAATCAACTCCGCCAATCCCTCGCGATACTTCGTCAACCCAACCGGCACCACCGAAACACTCTCAACCGCCGGCGACAACTTCGCCAAATCCTCAATTGTCCGCAATAATTCCTCACCGTCATTCACCCCGCGGCAAAGCACAATTTGGCAGTTCATCGAAATTCCTGCGTCCGCGAATCGCCGCATAATCTCCAAAACATTCCCCGCGTTCGAGTTGTGAAGCATCTCTACCCGCAACTGCGGATTCGTCGTATGAACCGAAACGTTAATCCGCGGCAAATTGTACTCGATAATCTTCGTGATATCAGCCTCCGTCAGGTTGGTAAGCGAAATATAATTGCCTTGCAAAAACGAAAGTCGATAGTCATCGTCCTTGAAGTAGATGCTTTCTCGCATGTTCGGCGCGTTTTGGTCGATAAAGCAAAATATACATTTATTATGGCACCGTTTCGGCGCGTCTATCAACATAGTTTCAAATTCAAGCCCCAAATTCTCATAATCCGCCTCAATTTCGACGGTTCGATCGTTGAGCTCCAAAACAACGTGCGAATCGCTCGAAAGGTACATATAATCGAGGAAATCCACGACAGGTTTGCCATTTATGCTAACCAAAACGTCCCCCGCCCTCACGCCGGCAACGTCTGACAAGCTATTTAGCTTTACATTTTTGATTTTAGTCATCATCATCAACTAAATCAGGAAAAAACTCTCTAAGGTATACTTTTTTTCTCGGCTTTTTAAACTTACAGTCCTTTTTCTCGTGCATGCTATGATAATCATCTTGCGTCACTATAATATGATCATAAACAGGTATGCTAAGTACAGATCCGCTGTCGATAAACTTACGCGTAAGTTCTATGTCGGGATAACTTGGTTGAACATTTCCCGACGGATGATTATGGAATAATATTATACCTTCGGCAAAACTTAAAAGCACCGCTCTAAAAAGCATATCTTCTTCGACAGAAGCCATATTACTTCCGCCAACGGACATTACTTGAACACCTATAACCTTATTCTCTGCGTCGACCGCTATAAATCCAAACTTCTCCACCGCGGAATTGTTAAGACCAAGCACCAAATTAACGATATCCCTCGCATCCTCAGGCTTATGTACGGACGCTTCTTTCGGAATTCTCGTCGTCTTGTCAATTTCCAGATTCATCCTGTAAACATTTACGCTTTCCCAACCGGCATTTTCACTCATGGTTCTATCCTCCCTATCTCTTTATTTAACCCCTATATCCCTGCGATAGTGCATATCTTTAAAGCTTATCTTCTCCGCCGCTTTGTAGCTCGCGGCAATCGCGTCGTCTAAATCTTTGCCGATTGCGGTAACACCGAGCACCCTACCGCCTGCGGTTACAAGCTTACCGTCAACGCGCTTCGAGCCCGCGTGGAACACAATCGCGCCTGCCGCTTCCGCATCCTCCAAACCACTGATTTCGTAACCCGTTTCGTAACTTTGCGGATACCCGCCGCTTGCCAGAACCACGCAAACCGCCGCATTATCGTTCCACTTTATGTCAACTTCACCCAACGTTCCGTCAACCGTCGCTAACATTATGTCAACCAAATCACTCTCCAACCTCGGCAAAACAACCTGCGTCTCCGGGTCGCCGAATCGGCAGTTATATTCGATAACTTTCGGCCCGTTATCGGTAAGTATCAAGCCAAAATAAAGGCATCCGCGGAACTCGCGCCCCTCACTCTTCATCGCCTCGACCGTCGGGCGGAAAATCTTCTCCATACATTCGTCGGCAAGCTCGTTGGTGTAAACTCGGCTGGGCGAAAACGTTCCCATTCCGCCTGTGTTAAGTCCCAAATCGCCGTCCAGCGCGCGTTTATGGTCTTGCGCCGACACCATCGGACGGATTGTTGTGCCATCGGTGAACGCAAGAACCGAAACTTCCTGCCCCGTCAAAAATTCCTCGATAACCACTCGCGCACCCGCGTCGCCGAACACTTTATCGTCCAAAATAGAGCGAATCGCCGCCTCTGCCTCCGCTAAGTCCTGCGCGATAATCACTCCCTTGCCAAGCGCCAAGCCGTCCGCCTTGATAACCGTCGGAAATTGGTTATTCCCACGAACATAATCAATCGCCGCCGCCGAATTTTCAAACACTTCGTATGCGGCGGTGGGAATGTAGTATTTTTTCATCAATTCCTTCGAAAACGACTTGCTTCCCTCGATTATCGCCGCCGCCTTATTCGGTCCGAACGCTTTAATTCCGGCGCTTTGGAATGCGTCAACCGCGCCCGCCACAAGCGGATCGTCCGGCGCGACAACTGCCAAATCAATCGAATTTTCCTGCGCGAACGCAACAAGCGCGGGAATATCCATCGCCGAAATAGGAATTATTTCCGCAAGTTCGGCAATCCCGCCGTTCCCCGGCGCGCAGTATATTTGCGACACTTTCGGGCTTTGGGCAAGCTTCCAAATAATCGCGTGTTCCCGCCCGCCGCCGCCGATAACCAGTATTTTCATTATAATTACCTCCTAAACGTCTGTAAAAATTAATATCGTATCCATCTCCGCGTCCCAATCGACTACAAACCCAAGTAAATCGCCCAACTCGCGCAACATAAAGAAATTATTGCCGTCAATATGATACGCTGTCAAGTTTACTTCTTCACCGTCAATTAAAATCGTCGCTTCTGTCGGAATCGCCTCGTGAACGAAACCACCACCAATCCACTCCATGTAGCTGCCAACAGCTGTGTACGCATAACCCGTGGTTATCAAAACAACATTATTTTCGCCGCCCCAGCTAACATCAAATCGACTTTCTGTATCATTCAGTAAATAAGCAATATCACGCAAGCGAAAGAAATTATGTCCGTCAATATGATACGCCAATCTGTTATACGACCAACGTATTTCCCCGTCGGGATTAACACGCACTCCCGCAATAGTAGGCTCTGCAAAAATCACCGCCGGAATTGTCGGATCAAGCGTCCTATCAATTTCGTGCAACAAAATTATAGGATCCCTGCGCGAGTCGAAATTCAAATGGCGATGTTCAATAATGCCAAGTTCTTGATATCTTTCAAAAAGTTCTGATTCGTCAGCTTCATTTCCGTTTATATAAATAAAAACCTGTACAGAAACAAATTCATCTTCTTCACATGTAACTATAACAAATGAATACGCAACCGTCAATATTGAAACAAATTCACCGTTTTTCAAAGCGAAATATTCGCTTTCAGTATAATTTTCATCGTTTCTTGTATCTGCTTCATCAAAATTTCTAACGATGTATGTTTGTCCGTCCTCTGTAACTGACAATCCAAACAGTTCGCCGCTTCCGCCAAATCCGGTCATAGCAATCCACGCAAGCCTACCGAAAAGCACTTCTATTCCCTCGTTATATCCCACCACAATATGCGGAATCATAATCGTCGGGTCGCCAAACCCAATCTCAAGCATTATAAAAAGTTCCGGCACACCGTCGTTATCAAAATCAATCAGTTCCGCGTGAACTATGTCGCTCGGCTCGAACTCCCACGGTATAACTCGGTCGAATATTTCAAGATAAATCGTTTGCGGCGTAGTCAAAAACTCACGATATGCAATAAGCGCGGCGTGTTCCGAAGGCGCGGCAGTAATCGGCATTGCAGTAAGCATAGAAACCGCCAAAATTAGGATAAATACTATTTTTAATATTCTCATCAAAGTTTTACCTCCTAATTTATTATAATACGCCAGTCCCTAAAAGCAAGCCACATACCAATTATGTACCCCCAGTGAAACACCAAATAAAATAATATGCTTAACGAAATAAAACAAATGCTTAACTTAAATTTTTTCTTGCACATAAGCACAAAACTTGCAATAAGCAAAGCAATAATCGCCAACGTAGGACCAAACATAGTAAAAAACGAAACCAGTCCAAGTGAAACCAAAAGCAAACGAGGAGCCAATCCGTTCAAAATAGCCAAAATCAAAAGAATAAGCGCTCCTAAAATAAGCCACTTGCTTATTTTAAAATTCTTTTTGCACACCAAAACCAAACTCGCGATAAGCAAAAGGCTGATTGCAACCGAAATCCCCAAATCGTTCATCATACTTCTTCACTTCCTCTACAATTTCTCAATCACCTTCGGCAGCAGCGCGTTAAAGCTTCCAACCGCCACCGCGCCGGCTTCCATAACCTCGTCGTGAGTAAGCGGCTCATCTGTTATCCCCGCCGCGAAGTTGGAGATGCACGAAATACCAAGCACCTGCAATCCCGCGTGCGCCGCGGCGATTACCTCAGGCGCGGTAGACATTCCGACCGCGTCGGCGCCAACAATGTCCAGCATACGAATTTCCGCCGGAGTTTCGTACGACGGGCCGGTCATATAGCCGTAAACGCCCTCACGCAAAGGGATGCTCAGCTCGTACGCTTCCTTTTTCGCAAGTTCCCGCAACTTCGGCGTATACGCGTGCGTCATATCGTTAAACCGAACGCCAAATTCCTCTTTATTCACGCCGCAAAGCGGCGATTCGGCACACAGCTTGATATGATCGGAAATCAACATTAAATCGCCGACTTCGAATTCGCGATTGATTCCGCCGGCGGCGTTGGTGATAATCACCGTTTCAACGCCCAACTGCCGCAAAACCCAAATAGGCATGACAACTTCCTGCATCGAATATCCTTCGTAAAAGTGAAACCGCCCGCACATGGCGATTACCGGTTTTCCGGCAAGTTTGCCGAAAACAAATCTACCTTTATGTCCGGGCGCGGTTGAGATTGGGAAGTTTGGTATATCTTTATAAGAAATTTCGATTTGGTCGCTAATTTGGTCGCAAAAATCGGCAAGTCCCGAACCCAAAACGATCGCAACCTGCGGTGTTTCCGTGATTTTCGCCGATATAAATTCAGCGGCTTGTTTAATTTCAGTCATTGACACTATTTTACCCAAAATATTTCACTCCGCTTTCGAAAATCTGCTGATTCTTATTGCCCGGGACATTTTTCGCGACATTCTCGCCCATGCGCTCTGAGTGACCCATCTTACCGAACACCCGCCCATCAGGACTTGTAATCCCCTCGACAGCGTAATACGAACCGTTCGGATTGTACGGCATCAAAAGTGACGCGTTACCGGAGCAATCCACATATTGCGTCGCGATTTGCCCGGTTTTCTCTAATTCCGCAATCATCTCATCACTCGCAACAAATCGCCCCTCACCGTGCGACATCGAAATTGTGTGAATATCTCCAACCTCGCATCCCGCAAGCCACGGCGACTTCACCGACGCGATACGTGTATTTGTCATTTGCGAGATGTGCCGCCCAATCGTATTAAACGTCAAAGTCGGGCAATCGGCGTCCATATCGCGTATCTCGCCGAACGGCACAAGACCAAGTTTTATCAACGCTTGGAATCCGTTGCAAATCCCTAAAATCAGCCCGTCTCGATTTTGCAGAAGATCCATTGTCGCCTCGCGGATTTGCGGATTGCGGAACACAGTCGCGATAAATTTCCCCGAGCCGTCCGGCTCGTCGCCGCCCGAAAATCCGCCGGGAATCATTAAAATTTGCGACTCTTTGATTGCTTTTGTAAAACTTTCGATGGATTGCGCGATGTATTCCGGCTTTACGTTTCGGAAAACTTCGGTGTGCGCAATCGCTCCCGCGCGTTCGAACGCCCGCGCGGTTTCATATTCGCAGTTTGTGCCGGGGAACGCCGGAATAAACACTTTAGGCGCGGCGAATTTGGTTTTAGGTATGATATTCACTCGCTCGCCGTATGAAAAGTTCTTCACTTTATCCGCATCATTCGCCGTGGTCATAGGAAACACGCCGTTCAACGGCGCTTTCCAAGCATTGATGATTTCGTCAAGCTCAATTTTCTCGCCGCCGATAGTAATCAATCCATCATCGGTGGTTCTTCCCACGCGCTCGCCGACAAGCGGCGCGCCGTTGGAAATTTCCAGCAAAATCCCGCCGTATAATGCGGTATACAGTTTATTTTCCTCAAAATTGTTGCTAAACGCGAATCCGATTTTGTTCCCGAAGCTCATCTTACATATTGCCTCGGAAATACCGCCGTAACCGATTGCGTACGCCGATTTTACCGCGCCGTCAGCGATTAGAGAGTTTACTTGCTTATAAATATCTTTCAAACTGTCGAAATTAGGTAGTCCGTTTTCATATCTCGGCGCGAGGAGCACCACGGGATTCCCCGCCTCTTTAAACTCGCAGGAAACCGCCTTACTCGCGTTAACGGTTCCCACCGCGAACGCAACAAGCGTCGGCGGAACGTCGATATCGTTGAAACTTCCCGACATACTATCCTTACCGCCGATTGCGGCAATGCCGAGCTCCTTTTGCGCGTGATGCGCGCCAAGTAAAGCCGCAAGCGGCTTGCCCCAGCGTGTCGAATCGGTTCCCAATCGCTCGAAATATTCTTGCAATGTCAGGTAAATCTCCGAATAATCGCTGCCTGCGATAACTGCCTTGGTTACTGCGTCAACAACGGCGTAAACCGCGCCCGCAAACGGGCTTGTCTTCGAAATTTTCGGATTATAACCGTAGGACATCACCGTCGCGGTATCAGTTTTGCCGCTCATCACAGGAACTTTCGCAACCATATTTTGCTGCGGCGTCAGTTGTTCCTTCCCGCCGAACGGCAGGAACACACTGTTCGCGCCAACCGTGCTGTCAAACCGCTCAACCAAGCCTTTTTGACACGCGATATTAAGATCGCCCATTTGGTTTATGATTTTTTCTTTCACGGTTGCGCCAACTGCCGCATACCGCAAATTTTCCGTGCCGAATTCAGGTTTTGTAATCCTTGCCGCGCTTGATTTCGGCGAACCGTTGGTATTCAAAAATTCGCGGCTTATATCGGCGATCATATCGCCGCGCCACTTCATGGTAAGCCGCGCTTCGTCGGTCACGGTCGCGACTACGTTGGCTTCCAGATTCTCAACCTCGGCGTATTTGATAAACTGCGCAACATCTTTTTCCTCAACCACAACCGCCATTCGCTCTTGCGACTCGGAAATGGCAAGCTCGGTTCCGTCAAGTCCCTCATACTTTTTAGGCACGCAATCAAGATCAATCACAAGTCCGTCCGCAAGTTCGCCAATCGCGACCGACACGCCGCCCGCGCCAAAATCGTTGCAACGCTTGATAAGGGTGGTAACTTCTTTTTTCCGGAATAACCGCTGAATTTTGCGTTCCTCCGGCGCGTTTCCTTTTTGAACTTCCGCGCCGCACTCCGCCAAACTGTCGTCCGTATGCGCCTTTGACGAACCGGTCGCGCCGCCGCAACCGTCCCTGCCGGTTTTCCCGCCAAGCAGTATAATTTTATCGCCCGCGCTCGGCTCGTGACGCACCACATTCTCCTTCGGAGCGGCGGCGATAACCGCGCCGATTTCCATACGTTTCGCGATATATCCTTCGTCGTAAATCTCCGCAACCTGCCCTGTCGCAAGGCCGATTTGGTTCCCATACGAGCTGTATCCCGCCGCCGCGCCGGTGGTAATCTTCCGTTGCGAAAGCTTCCCTTTCATGGTTTCGGCAAGAGTCGCGCGCGGGTCGCCGCTTCCGGTAACTCGCATCGCCTGATAGACATACGCGCGCCCCGACAACGGGTCGCGAATCGCGCCGCCGAGGCACGTCGCCGCCCCGCCGAAAGGCTCGATTTCGGTAGGGTGATTATGTGTTTCGTTCTTAAACATCACAAGATATTCCCGGTTTTCACCGTCAACATCAACGTCCACAACGATACTGCACGCATTCACTTCCTCAGAAATATCGAAGTTTTCAAGCTTGCCTTGCGAGCGTAGCTCTTTCATGGCGATGGTCGCAATATCCATCAAGCAAATCGGCTTTTCACGGTCTTTGTACACCGCGCGCCTTGTCGCCAAATATTCATCGTACACCGATTTGATAAACTCGTCCTCAATCTCAACATTATCAAGCGATGTTAAGAATGTTGTGTGACGGCAATGATCAGACCAATATGTGTCAATCATGCGAATTTCGGTGATTGTCGGATTGCGGTTTTCGGAATTAAAATAGGCCTGGCAGAACTTTATATCCTCAAAGTCCATCGCAAGCCCATAATTTTCAATAAATTCGCGCAATCCTGCCTCATTAAGCGAGATAAATCCATCCAAAACCGCTACATTATCCGGCTGATTAATCTCATCAAGCAACGTCAACGGCTTGTCCTTGCCGGCAATGCGCGACTCTACCGGATTTACGCAATATTCGGAGATACGCTTGAAGTCAGCGTCAGAAATCGTGCCGCGCAAAACTATCACTTTCGCGCTTTTAACGTTCGGGCGCGCTCCTTCTTTAACCAACATTTGCGCGCACTGCTCCGCAGTGTCCGCGCGCTGGTCGTACTGCCCGGGCAGGTATTCGGTAATGAAATATCTGCTATCCCCTAAGTCGATTTCCTCGTCGTATACTTTATCGACTTGCGGCTCGGAAAATATGGTGGTTGAAGCGTTTGAAAACTCCGCTTCATTCATACCGTCAACGTCGTAACGGTTGATAATTCGAACGCCGCTCAATCTGTTCACTTGCAGATTGTTAGAAAGGTCGGCAAATAACGCTTTCGCCTCCACGTCAAATCCTTCTCTTTTTTCAACAAATATTCGTCTCATGTTAAAGCCTCCTGTTTTGTGTTTCCCGGGGAATATGATTTTTCAACATAAGTCGCAACCGTGAAACAGTTGTTTCCCGTGTTGCAACGATTTCGGTGGCAGTTTGTTAAACGCTGCCGAATTTAGTTATAATCCATCCGATGTCATAACTTGCCAATTTACACCAAATTTATCTTCAACTACCCCATACATTGAAGCCCAAAATACAGGGGCTAATGCTTCAACCTCTTTGCCGCCTTCTAATAACTTGTTATATAATGCCGTAACCTCGTCCACTGTATCTTCGGTAATAAGGAAAGTGAAATTATCGCCTGTCGGCTTTGTTTCAACTCCATCTGTCATAGATACCAATGAGCCGTGAATCGAAATCAAAGAGTGCATCACAAAGTTTGGCGAGAGCGATAATGACTCCATGCCTGAGTCCTTTGGCGCATCCTTAAAGTATGCAATATCTCTAACTTCTGCTTCCAGCACTTCTTTATAAAAAGAAATTGCTTCATCACAATTACCCGGGAAGTGTATCGTTGCTAAAAACATATTTCCAATTCTCCTTTTTCTCTTTAAATTAAGTATTTAATTACTATTTCCAACTTTCAACCGTATCCAAAACTTGCTCTAATGTCGAGCAAAACTCGCAACTCGCCATTCTGTCGGTATCAAGCGCGACAACCGCGGCGCCGCACCGTTTTGCCGCCTTTATCTTGTTCGCCGCGGTAAACGCGCCGTCTTTAATGACAACATTTTTGATATCGTACTTCTTATATGTATTATAGCTTTCCTCTTCCGAATTTACGCCGTCAACTTCCAAAATGTTAGTAAGCGGAATCTCCCGCCGCACAAGCTCTTCGACATAGTCGCGGTTTACACCCTTGATACAAGCAACATACAGAAAACTTGTATCCGCAAGCCCGTCCAGTATAAGCTCAATCGTGCTATCGTCAACATCAAGTAGTGTATTATGCAGATTCCGCTCCAAATAATCGTAAAAATCGTCTAAATGATCGATTCTTATGACGTCTTCATCCTCCGCCGCCTCAACAAGCGGGCGTTTCACGTATTTAATGTACGGAATCGAATAAGCGTTCGCGGCTCGTTTCGCGTCGCTCGACAAATCAAACGAAAATGCGCGTTTCGCGTCAACAATTCCGCTTATATTATACTTTTCGATAAACTCAGACAATCGTTCGAAGTCCATTTCCCCGGCAACAGCCATTTGCGTTGTATGTTTCGCCGCGTCAAGCACGGTCGGAACCGAAACGATTACCGAATTCCCCGCGTCGGACAGCATTGTCGCGATTTCGCGCCCCTCGTCGCTTCCCGATAAGATTAGAATCATAGAATATCACCTCTGATTTATATTATAGCCTAATGATTTAGGTTTTGCAAGTTTTTTTCAGAGCGAGGCTCCGAGGGCATTGCGCGGGCGCGCGCGACGCGTCAAGGACCAGTCCTTGACAATCCAGCATTTGAGACTTCGCTTGTGTGATTTTTCACAAGCGGTAGTCGGTAACGGCGGCCCGCGCTTGCGCGTGGCAATTACATTACGCCGTTTTGACGCGCATTTTGCGTCCAAAGTGCAGGGGCGTAAGATTTTGCGGTTTTGGCAAAATCCACAGCCATATGCCAAACTTTTGCGCGCCAAAAGAAGATGAAACTCCTCGCATAAACCGCTTCGGAGGGCTAAATCTCTAAGCAGTAAACTGCTAAGAGATTTATGCCAAAGCGCCGCGCTCACGCACGTACTCAAAAACCGAGTACACGTGGCGCGGTGTCGAGCTATTCAACTCGCCCCTATCCAAACGACATCTCGCGCTTTTAGGGAGTGGCATCCGGATTGGTTTTTTAATCCGGCTAATGCCACCCCTGTCAAAACCATCCAAGAACACGAGTTGTTTTTTAACGAA
>Ga0131853_10002855_pt1 | contig 30946 bp, 14 predicted proteins | sample TergutLab28metaG_FD_92764 | JGI IMG/M metagenome (GOLD analysis project Ga0131853, IMG submission 92764) | Labiotermes labralis P1 segment gut microbial communities from Petit-Saut dam, French Guiana - Lab288 P1 (version 2) (version 2) | ecosystem: Host-associated > Arthropoda: Insects >... | reverse complement strand
TTGTTTGGGGGCCGTGATAATAGGTTGTGTTGTCTATGGTATTCAGTTGGGTTGGGGGTGCGTGGTTAGTGGGTTAGTATGTTTGACGTCTTCTGGGTTCTCTTCGGGGTTGTCGTTCTCGGTGGGGGGTTTTTTGGCCTCAGGTATCCATATTGTGTGTGTTCGTGCGTGCGTGCGTGTGTTCGTGTGCGTGTGTGTGCGTGCGTGCGTGTGTTCGTGTGTGTGCGTGCGCGCGCGCGCGAGCGTAACTTGGCGCATTTGGTGTATCTACAGGAGAGAAAAAAACATTTCTACAAATGAGAAAGAATGTAGGGAGGGTAAACTAATATGGCGTGTGGCTTTGTTTTAAGGTAGTGGATGATTAGTACTTACATTGGAAGTGGTTATCCTTTTATTCTCTGGGGTTCTTAAGTGTTGCACAAAAAAATGTTTTAATAGCGAATTTATGTCGCCGGCATCAACAATAAATGGTACTTAAGCCTTCATGCAAAGTCTCCAATGTTTTTTTCTCCGATTGTAACCAAATTTGGAGTTCTTCGAAAGATTTTCATAAAACTCTTCAACCTCAAATTTCACGGAAATCAGTCCGGTGGGAAAAGTGCCGATATATAAGGAATGACAGACAGAAGCAGGCGGACATGATGAAGCTAATAGGCGTTGTTAGCGATTACGCGAACGCGCCTAATAACGATCGACCACCTCCCAAGCGCTTCAGCAGATCATCATCAGATGCAATGGTTCCTACATATTTTGGCCCCTCAGAATGAGCCATCCACAATTACTGGGCAACACCAAGAAGTTACAACCTGTGTGTGCGTCCGTGCGTGTTATATACATGTATCTTCCAATGGCTTCTTTTATTCTAGCCTCCCGTTGATATGTGGCGTTAAAACCATCGACCTACATGTCACTTTAATTAAACCCTGCGTCCAAAAGACACAATCACTTAGAAGGCTCAGGCGTAGATGGGAGTTGAATATTAAGATAGATCTTCAGGAAGTGGGATTTAGAAGGGGGGGAGGCATTGACTGGATCGATCTGGCTCGGGATAGGGACAGGTGGCGGGCACTTGTGAATGCAGTAATGAAGCTTCAGGTTCCACAAAACGCAGGGAATTTCTTGACAAGCTGAGAACCGGTTAGCTTCTCAAGAAAGACTCTGCTCCATGGAGGAAACATGTACGTCCACAAGACACAACTGAGCAGGGCCCTGTATACCTCATAACGGAAAACAGATTCAGTTGCCGCTACGTTGTGTTTGAAAAACCACAGACGACGAACAATGGCCAAATAATCGTCGTGTTTATAGCAGTTATTACCTCAACTATTGGATTTACATTTCAATGTCGTCCAAGAACACGAAACGTCGCATTAATTTCGAACAACGTACGTCCTGGTACTACAAATCGGAATCACAACCTACATCACATAAAATACAACTACGAAATCACATATAAACAAACCTCGAGTGCGACATAAGAAGCAGAATTACATGGACTCTCACACAAAGTGGGGAAATAAAGTTAATTGCAATTGCCACAGGTCACATAAGAACTGGCTGCTTGTCACGAAGCCACAAATAAGACCTTAAAGCACCAACGTGACCTTGTTAAAACAGACGAAGCATTAAGGGAAGACATTAAAAAAAGAGAAATATTGAAACCCGGAATTGTGAAACAAGATGCACACTACCATTTCTAACAGCTGCTGTGAAAAACATGAGAAAAGTATCTCGGGACTGTGGCAACACTATTACTGCCATATTGCTAGCAAGTGCACAGTTATTTCTTTTAGTCTGCACAGTAAAAGATGTCATTCCCGCTCTAAGGATCATACAGCCTAACGACAACGTCGATCTGTAATACAACAATGTATCCCTGTTCCGGCTTTGCTGCATTCCCTCAACAACGTTCTTCGGGACAATTTCTGATTACTACCATCATAAGCATGTTACGGTTCCCCAAACGTTTTGTGTCAGTCGCCATGTGTTTTACATTAGGCACCGTCTACAACGAGTTGTCACACTCCTTGCCGACAGTACAGAAGTCTCGTTAGAGCTACAAATAACAGATCTACTGATCTGCTAAGCATGTCATAGACACAATTCGCATTTCATGTGCTTGTGTGCAAAGTAAAACAAAAAATATTTTGGACATAAAGGGAAACTGGTAACTTCAATATATGCATTCTGTAGAAGAGGAGAAACATGGCCTTACAATGGAACGCTTCAAACGTATGGAATACAGGCCTACATCAATTTGGCGAAAATATTCCACAAAATAAAGTAAAAAGTCACACGAGGGCAGCAATCCCAATTTTTTTTTCATGGTTGGACAGCCCCCGTGGTTTTAGACCTCCTCATTATCGACGTTTCGAGGTCACACTCAGACACACCACAGTCGGCAGGACTCCTCTGGACGAGTGATTAGCCCGACGCACAAACATTTACCTAACAACACACAACACTCACAAGAGACAGACATCCATGCCATCGGCGGGATTCGAAACCGCAATCCCAGAAAGCAATCAGCCGCGCGGCCACTGGGATCGGCAATCCCTAATATTGGTGGGGATAAAACTTAAACTTAAAAGTCCACTAAATACAGGGTTATTCGAAATGATTATCGGGGTTCTAACAACTTGTCATACACAGTACACTTGAGACAGGAGTATGTGTATTTTTTTATTTAATAGAACAACACTCCAAGTTCTCGTTACATACCTTAGAGGTGCTCTATACGTTCCATTAAATAAACAAAATACATATACTCCTATCCCAAGTGTATTGTGTATGACAAGTTAAAACCCCGACAATCATTTCTAATAACCCTGTACAAAACTGCAAAGAGAATGGATTTGTTCCGTAAAAGGACACTATACCTACTGCCAAAATTGAGGAAGGTAGACAGAACTGTCACCTGCTGAACGGCTAACCGTAGAAACACTGCATTTTACTGGTAAGGACCCTTCAACACATTAGTAACATAAATAAGACAGGTATGTGGAAGCAAGCAATTGAGATTTTTACAGCAGTCTTGCCTGCAGGAAGAGCAACCAAAACTACTGTACTGTCGAAGAAGATGCCTACCTTCCAGGCAAACGAAGCCGTACACGGGATATACACGTTATACAATTTACCCTTCGCAGCCTAGTGCTTACTAGATGCTCACTCAAACCGTAGCTCGCGGGCAACATTTTACCCGCAACACAGTGTTATGTTGCTGGCGGAGACAATCGTCATTATAAAAGTCATTTAAATCTTTCATTCGCAAAGCCGAGACAGATCTCCAAAGTAATTTTGAAAACCTATGGGCTGCTTATTTGCCAGTCCCAGTGGCCGCTCGCCTGCTGAAATTGTGGGTTCGAATCCCACCGGGGCCATGGATGTTTGTCTGTTGTGAGTGTTGTGTGTTGTCAGGTAGAGGTCTCTGCGACGGGCTAATCACTCTTCCAGAGGAATCCTACCGATTATGATGCGTCGTTGTGTGTGATCTACAAACCTCGTGAATGAGGAGGCCCTGGCTCACTGGGGGCTGTTGCACCAAAAAAAACATGAGTTGCTTATTTATGGAGACACACATTACTAACACGTTCTACAAAAATATGCTCAAACTGCCGACACCCTAGCCACGGTTGTGAATTAATTTTTTTTTTTAATTTTACTAATATCAGTATATTTTTAATGCATATGATTAACAGAAACGCACGGGTAAAATCGTGCATGTAGGTACGTGCATACTTACTGATTCTTCATTTTGTGTATCGAATATCACGTTGCCCGCATTATATATGCACACACACACCGCTAGGCTTTAAGACCAAGACCCTCCACCACACAGTGTATTTAGTTGTTCCGAACGGTTCTTACGATCAACAGCTATTACTTCCCTAAACCAACATTTACCGACTGATCTGGACAGTGGACGGACACCGAGTTCTTTGAGGAGCAGCAAGTGAATATATACAAAATGTAGATTAATTTTAGTCTTCAAGTGTTCAATACATTCCATAAATATAGACCATTTTTTTTTGCGTGTGCACATAAATTCACAATGAAACAGTGCAAATAGCAAACCAAATCATCAGGGCTGGTTAGAAAGAGAGACGAGAAGAATGAGTACACAATGGCATGTACATATCTGCCATTTGGCACTCATTCCCCAGCTCTCACTTTGGGAGCTGTCGATGCTCTCATAACGAACAAACAAACACACGTCCACAATGCAAGTGTTAGCGACGTACCTGTTCCAGCATGGCATGCGTTACTGCGTCACGTGCACGAAAACGCGCAAAACGACGTCATGTCACGTCACTCAACACGTCACATGTCCTAAAACCATTAGCAGGACTTGGGGGGTAAAACTTGTAAAAGGAGGCTTGCAGTAACTTCCCCTTCCAGATTTAATCTTAACAATAACATTACAAATGCTGCTTTATACACTAAAAGAAATTATTTACTCCGTGTATTAAAAGAAATGAACATTAACCACTATAGTACACATACATGGATAACAACCGCACTTGCCTCCTTGTTCGTGCAGTGTACTTTGATATTTGGTAGACATACTGCATACTTCAGTCAGCGGTTTATCATGTTGCACAGTAAACAGGCTATACTCACTACAAAATCTAGTGCTGTTTCAAAGACATCCTGTAACTTAATGAGTTATCTACGTATGTTGTGACGTATACATTTTGTATGACATGTAACTTTAAACAAGTTTAGAACATTCACTTAACTCCACAATAATCTACGATCTTTCAACGTTCTTCTTACCCGCTTCCGTTACTGATCATTACCCAAGGGGTATATGAAGATGGGAATCCCAAAGAGGTATGTATCTGAGACACTGCACACAATGGGTTAACACAATCTCGCAAAAAATTAGCCGGGGCCACTCATCTTGCGAGACTTGAGACCCGCACAGCAGTGCGATTAACATTATTAGAGTCTTCTGAAATGTTACGCCGTATCGGATGGTAAACAGTTACGGACGTTTCGGAGAAACATAGTCGTGGTCCAGCAGCCTACTTCAACACAGTATTATCATCAGATTTCGAACTTGTTTCCTTCGTACTTCACAATGATTTTATTAGGTGCAACCCCAGCAATGTAAAAAACTGCCTTGCATAGCAGTCACAGCCCACTTCAACAGTTAATCAGCCATATTGAACAGAACAATGCCTTGAACAATTCTAAGTATACGCAAATAAATGCAAAACACAAATTAAAATGTAAGAAATATAATAAAGCAGGATTATGCATTGGTCAGACTGGTTGACATTCAGAACACGATAAATGGCAAGTGTTCTGCACCATTAATTTAAAACAGGAGTTAAGAACTGTTACACACACATCATTGTTGCCTCACAGAAAAAACACGGACATGCTAATTACAGCATTTAAAGATCTGCAGTACGGGCAACTGTACACTATTGCGTAGGCCTATACACATACTTACACGTACAAAACCACGCATAAAAAACAACACTTCTCCGACGAATACCACCTCATTAGTGAGCACACAGTCTTCGACATACCGGTGAATGCTAACAGAGGTCCTTCAATATGCGTTCACATAAGCCAGCGTCATCCTACAACATCGTAATTCTACGGGCTACCTCCGGCTTGTGCTGATGTTTCGCAACCGCTGTGGATATTTCGAACAGGGAATGCTGAGTTTACATTATTACACTCGTAATACTCACACCATAGAAAAAAATATTTGAAGTAACCGTGAATAATGCTCAAGTTAATTGAGCCTTATTTGACCATAGGGGATATGAGGGAAGTTAAAATAAGTTCTTAAATATGGCAAAATATTCAATAAAGTACGGTATAAAGGAAGTATTTGACTGACAGCAGTATTGCGTTCCGGTAAACACTCTGTATCTGAAGTTATCATGGTCACCGAGATAATAGAAATGGCAAACAAGACATCTAAAAAATACTACATATTCAACTACAGGCACCTCACCGCCGTTTTTGGAATGTAGACGGAGAGTGCGGGTCACAGCATATTCCTGCCTGCAACCCCGTAATTCCATTTTAAAAAGGTAACTGTACTTGTCAAATTTCATGTAATTTACGTTACTGTGTTTAAAAACTACGCTACAGTGTAATCAATAATGATTCCATCAATGAGACTAGACTAAAGTTAAAAATTACATGATTCGCCTGCCAAAGAAATACGACGTATAATAGGAAGGAAATTTCGCGTTTAACTGCAGAGATATCCAATTCACACTCTAACACATAAAACAGATTACAATCCAAAAACATTACAAACCTGTATAATCTTCTGAATGTTAAAAAATGGCTGTCAGTTCTACAATTGTAACTTCCGTTACTGAGGTTCAGGTGATGCGCTGGGAGTGGTGGTTTTAGATTGGTTCTGGAATCTCTGGAACAAGGAGATCAAGTCCAGAAAACCACGTCTGGAAGAAGGAATAGTCACTAACATACAGGTAAAGGTAAAGTTATCCTGTTACAGGCCCGGTGTGGCCCAGTGGGTGGGTAGAGGTATAGCTCTACTCTTCCATGACCGCGGCACTAGAAGGGGGTGAGTGGTCAGCAGCACGCCTCGGCCGCACTTTACCCCCGTGAAAGACCCGGTACCCATTTTACAGGAGGCTGGGTGGGCCCAGGGCCGGTCTGGACTGGTGAACAATCTCGTCCCCATCGGGATTCGATCCCGGAACCTCCAGCCCATAGTCAGTCGCTATACCGACTGAGCTACCCGGCCCACAGTCATTAACATAAACTAGTGGAAAATTGAGGTATCTATAGCACAATTTCGGGAGGATAAAAATACCCGATATAACACATGTGTTGTGATTGTTTCTACGACATTTACCTGAAACTAATGCCAGCAAGAAATCGGCGAAACATCACAAACGCGCTTCGGTCTTGCTTGATATTTTTGCCTGATTTTAACCAATCCTGAACTGTATCGACAGCTTGTAATAAAAGCCCCTAATATAAAAATTTCACTAAGTCCGTCTAGTGGGAGCCGAGTTCTTCCATGCGGACGGACACACTGGGCACACTTTTTGCGGTTTTTCGAATGAGCCTGAAAAGTAAATATAAGCCTGGCACAACATATTTGCTACGTTCAACCATTGTTCTTTTACTCGCAAACCGTTACAGCTTTCTAACTGTGCTCGAAATAAAATGTGCGCTTCATTTGTAACTTTAGCTTTTGCCCGAAGCATTTTTCATACGTACAAACGTATAGTCACTTACGCCCGAGATGTGCGTATAAACACCCTCCGTCCGTCATGTAACGTACCCGTTATTGCCTGCCAACCCATCACAAAACTGGAATGTGGCAGTGCATTTTAGTAAAACTCTCCAACATACAAATTACGTACACACACACAAAGCGTTTTTCCAGTTCTTAGACATGTATGAACGCAAGGATGGACCTGGTGAAGTTATTGGACGCTTTTTCAAGAGTCTGAGTTGCGAATGCGACAGACATTTCCGTCAATTTATCATGAGTCATGTTCTCACATGTTAACAATCTGAGTTTAAACTCCGGTTAGATTCAAATTTCATCACACAACGCGACATTTTGCAACGGAACATTTTCTTTACAAAAAAAAATTCACCCATATCAGATTCGTTACATGAATTACAAACGATTGCAAAATCATTCGAAGAGCATAACCATTCACTGCCTTCCATATTTCATTAAAATCTTCCTACCAACTTCACTTCAAACGTTTGTAATCCTGTTAACTCTGCTCGCAACAATGAATCGCCAAATAAACGACGAAACAAAGAAATACTTCCATGAAACACAATCCTCAGCTAATAATTTCTCAGCAAATAAGGCAATTTGCCGCCATTTTACAGTAACCATCAGCTGACCACTGTGTTCGCAAAATCCTTTCACTGATCCCTGTCCTAAGCCAGATGAATCCACTCCACACCCTACCACCTGATTTCTGTAAGATCCACTGTTGTGTTATCTTCCACCAATCCCCAGGTCATCAGAACGATCTCTTTCCTTCAGTTTTTAACCAAAATCCTTTCAACAATTAAACGACTCTCTCTCACAAATCTGGTCTCCTGTCACAGGTGTAACTACTACCGTTTTAAAACAGTCACAACATAAACCATACATCTGACTGGAAGTAAACATGAAATTATCTGGCTCCACTTCTACTTTGTTTGAGTAGCCAGCTGACAGTAAGACACAGGGTGATTCTTTATCTGTTTATCATAGCCTGTACATATCGAAAGTAAATGTCTGTGAGGACTCTTTAACATATACTTAGAACTTAACATTAAAAAAAAGTCTGGTTAAAAAAACAGTGAACACAGTCCCCCCCCCAAATATTTCGTTCTCAGCTTGTCACAAAAGAAACATATGCGAATACATGTACCCAATATGACCAATTTTAAAACTACCTACAAATGTAGCCATTACACTGCCAACATGATCAAAATACAGATGTCATTACAAATCAACATTTGAAGATTATGACACCACTTCCTTCAATTCTTTAAACACCACGAACCACTAACCCAATGACACAGCGCCAAACCCGAGAAGCTTTTATTAATACTGTCAATAGTGTGAATACCAATGTATTAAAATAAATTGTACTAATACACATTAATATAATAAAATGTAATAATAATATATATAATACATGCTATTTTAATAATATGTTATTAACATAATGTAATACACACAAGAAATAAGTATCTGGCTTTAAGAGAAGGCTACTAAATAAGTATTACTGTCATCTGGGATGAGAAAATGCAGTCCTGAAGCGAATTGCCAACTTTTCCACAAAAAATTACCAATTCTGGGATACACGTTAACTACCTAATTGCAAGGATCAGATAACAGAAGACATCAACAGAGTAACCACCACGAGCAACGCCAAATACTCGCACGAATTTAAACATCACAGTCATTAGTGAAGTTCCTGTTATTTGGTTCAATAATTTTTAAATCGTTAGGCGCAAAAAAAACTGTTTTATTTACAATATTCATTTTGCCGCCCTTTACAGTTTGCTGCCCGGAGCTGCTCCACTACTTGCCATCCCCGGCTATGCCACTGACCACGAGAGCCATAAACCGCACATTACTAAACTACTCTGGCAACAATTAATTCACATTTCAAATAAATGGGGGTATTTGTAAAAATGCATTTAGCAGTAAGAGGGTTAAGTATACCCTGCTGTTACGACAACTGACAGGGGGCAATCACAAACACGTCACACATTTAACTATAGCATAGGTTCCATAGAGTGCCTCTCTACCAATATATTACATGGTTTGCAATCAGTTCAATTTATAAAAGTGACATGTGAGATGCCGTAATAATGTCAGCCACAACAACCCTTAAATAAAGCTACGAAGTCATACAATTACATCGAACCATCTCCCTTAAACGTCTGAACTCCATGGCTACCACATATTCATATGGAGACGTTTAACTAGTTTAATGAAATTATCAAAATGTTTATAACAGCATTCCTATCCAGGCCATTTTATATACCATATAATTATTTGACTCATATCAAAAGAGAACAGTTCATGCAGTTAAAAGTTTTCAGTTGGAAATTGTTTGTGCAGGTGGCACAATATGCAGATTTGGCAGTCTGCCTAGAACAGTTATGAATGTAAACGAACAAGTGGCACTGTTCGAACACGATTATTTTTTTTGCTTTCCCAACTATGTAATATTTTCTTCTACATTTTATTAATACGTGATCAACGTGAAGTTTAGTCTAAAAAAATTAGCAATAATCCAAGCATGGTAACTGCCAAATACAAGTCAATCATATTCTAAAAAACGGAATACACATGTCATTACATGACTAGATGATTAATGAAAATCAAAATCAACACGAATGTTGTCACTAATTTACAAAAAGGAAAAAATTATCAATACTGACACCTACAAAACGTGCGTAACTTTCAGTGACTGCTCTGTCCACTTGCCATGCCTTGGCCTAATTCCGAGAATATTTGGCACTCCTCTTGCAAAGTTCTGATTAGGCTCTCAAATTACTTTCTTGCGTCGAAACATTTAAGACTGATGGATGCCACAAAACTATCAAATTACGACGTGAAACTGTCGCGATATCGAATTGTGTAACACTCCACCAGACAAAAAAAAGAGATGTTTACTCTTACGCGAGTACAATACGTACCTAAAAGAATTCCGGAGCACTGTAACATAAAAAGTCTGGAACACACACATGTATTTCAAAGACATTTACTCGCTCACGACATTCTGACAAGTCCTTTCTAACTGCCAAGCACCACGCCAGAACCAAAACTGACAAAAGGGAAACATAACCATGCATCGTGCTGCAGCGAAGTACACAATATGCGGTTAAACACGAGATAAGTAACTTGAAGTCTTAACATACCTTGATATGATACGCCGTAAATGTGCTGGTAACCACCAACTTCTGATTAACACTGCTAAATTTCACAGTCACTGCGTAAATATTAAACAATAATGAAACAAGTCGACTAACCTCACACACCGAAGAATACGTCAGCGTCTCTATGTGGCCTTGCACAAGTCTGCCCGCCAGTGTGAGGTCGCCCGGACAAGAACACGAGGGGAAGTAGCCTCGCAAAGGGATACACATAATATTACACGATCAATAACTCACGAGCTTTTCAGAACGCGTCCAACGAAATAGTTCCCTCTGTTCATTTAAACGTTATTATAAAACACACGCTGTCTTTATTTTGACATATTTGGCTCCAAAGAAATATATACTATAAACTCTTCGAATTACCTTTCACAACTGGTGCAGAAAATATTCAGAAACCAAACATTCTGTACAATATAAAACTCCCGCCACAAAGTACATGAAAATCGTTCTGGCATACTATGACCACGGCTTAAAAAGTCTCTCACCAAAATGTTCGTAGTGTAGGAAACAGAATACACATTTCGGCATCCCTCTGAATTAAAAACTTGACTTCAGAAGCGAACTAAGCATTGATTAGATTACATATATGTTCTAATCACTACTGTATCAAAAATTACACCTATGGCAACACACACTTCTACTCTTCAAATTAGTTTTCAAAATAACACACACATTGCAAGTAAAAAAAAAATCTATATAATTTTTTAGGAAGGTTTGGTAAGATAGCAATGGCCGCAGTTGCTTTAATAATCACATGTATTTTAGGAACTGTACTTGCAACAGGTACCAAAAAAGCTGCTTTCACCTTTCCTGAATTCCAGTACAAAGAATCAAGCAAAAACGTAAGTTAAAATTGCATATAGCCTTCTTACCTAATATAAAACATCTGTTGAACATTTCTATTTCTGAGCATTCAATTTTTATAGGAAGTGGCATTCCGAGAATTTGAGTCTGCATGCGAGCAGAGTCCAACATGTGTTCACATGAGTGGAATATCAAGAGTGCGATGTGTGCGGGAGTGTATTTCACCTTCCTGTTATCAAGACATCTATCAATCAGATCAGGTAAGAAAAACCATACATTTTGGGAGTAACTGGACACTTGTGACTTTTTCGTTAGATGGGTACACAGCTGAACATGAAAAGTCACAAAACGGAAGTGTCAGTCTTTGTATCTGTCTGGCCTCTGTCATTTCAGAATTCCTTGGGTGTACTGGTTGATGCAAAATTTTAATAGTTGGAGGCTGACTCAATTATTTGGTCACAACATTTTCATCTCACAGTCTAGGGTCATTAATTCATTAACCAGGAACTATAAGCAGCTTTCTCAAATGCCATATTGATCACAGTGCAGGTTTAAACTCCTTCACAAACATGTGATGCACTTGTGATCATCATGTGAAATGTGTTCTTGATAGAAACTTCACTTTACCACATACATCATATTCAGCAATAATTTTTCAATCATATGTCATAATACATGATGTTTGCAAATAAATAATTCAGCCAACTTCAGTCTTGCCTGCAGTTATATTTATGTTTGTCTGAAAATCATAATTTATTTCCAGCTTGAAGAAGGAGAAATAGATGTTCGTCTGAATTCCTTTAAAGGATGTTTTGTGCAAAGAGCAAGTCGCCAGCGTCCGTGACGTCAAACCCTATCGCAGTTTGTAAAAAGTTTTTGGTAGGCCCAAGCTTGGAAAGAAGGAAATCAGTGGAGCACTTCAACACAGATGATACTGTGATAAATGTCAAATGCAAACATTATCTAACACTTGTATTCAAGTAGGAATGAGAGACCATTTGCACTTTACAAAAGCAGTAGGATCCTTCGTCATGCACTGCAGCACATGTGAACCAATTACGACTCAAAAAATGAAACAGATGTACTTCAGTTTTAGATTTCCGTATGTGCTTTGTTTATTACAGTGTGTAATGCCATGTTGTTTCATAAATAAGTGCCAATGTCTCAGAAGAACTTGCATTTTCATCTTCATGGTATAACACCTGTATGTCTATCCATATCTAGGTCCAATTATGGCTGTCAATATGAAATTCACCACCTGAATCATTTTCATGAAACTGTATAAAGAGACACTACATAGCCTTTTTCATTATTCATACATAGTAACCTGACACTGAGATCTTTATGCTGACATGTTCACAAAAAAATAAATTACATTTTTTAAATAAAACATTTGCTTAATATTTAGTTCCAGTTCACATCATGGCAAGCACTTCGTGTATTTATTTCATGTTCAAAACACACATAAGAAGTGAAGAAGCACTCATGTTTGGCTTTGGAAATTAGTCACAAGGTACCAGATATTCATTTTCGCATGTATTTTAAAGGAATGATGTACGTAGCAAGAATTCACAATCTCTCTTTCAACAATAAAATTATATCATATTTTTCGGTCATGAACTTTTAGGGATATCCCTATAAATACATTTTATATATTTAGGCCACAAAGTAACTTACTGCATGTCTAAGACAAGCTGAATAATCTCTGTTTTATTTTCCAAAAAATTCTATTTATTTTGTAATTGTATCTTTTTCAGTTCAAATAATATGTTTTTCATAAACTACGCATTAAAATTTAAATTTCCACTCTGGCCAACTACAGTATAATTTCAGTTCAATTCATGTACGATCAAAACATTTACTTTGGAGACGTGTAATTTTTAAAATGAGGTCCATCTGTCAGTTACAATAATGTTGGGACACCAGAATTTATCCCATCTTCTCCACATGGGCTGTCCTTCCAAAAAGCTCAACTCTCTCATCTGATTGAAACGCATCACCCTCTAGTTAAATTTAGCTCCCTTGGACATGGAAAAGAAAACTGAACCATACCAATATTACTTCACATTTAAATCGCTGCCCATTAACAATGTGTACCTGCACAATTCTGTACTTAAAATTCATGATGTCTAAGCACATGCACGCACGCATGCACACACATACACACACACACACAAGCACTGCCCTCCATAATGTGTTACTTTCTTTTACTTCTGCAGACTATAACCTCCAGTAGAAATTACATTTGTTTATAAACAGTTGACATAAAAAAAATTGAAAATTTTTCCTTGAGAGACAACAGGGCGAAATTCTGTCGTTTAAACCTGTGCTTATATTACCATTTAAATCCCTGCAGTTTGATAGCATCTGATTAGTTAATTTACATACCATACCCTGCCTTACACATTGTTGTGTATGTGATTTATAGCAGAATAGATTTAAGTTCATTACATTGTACTTTGTCATGTGTGGCAAACAGATGAGTTAAAACATGAGAATGTACTTCAGAATGATGCTGTACTGGACCACTACCTTACATTCAAGTTCATGGTTCAATGTTAATTGTACTAGTTAAATGTACATTTTCAAATAAAATCATAAATGTAGATTCATGTTCAATTGGTCAAGATTAGGTTCTTAATTACTGTGCTTACATTAACCTTATTGCGTATACATAGGTCATTTCAAAAGTTCTGCACACTGCGCTTGCGCAGCCAGTAGGATGATGTAATCATTCTGATTTTCATGACAGTTGTGAGCCAGACTTCAGTAAAGAACATTGTGTGCATAATGGCAGGCTACGTGGTCCCTGTTCTGCAAAACGGAGCCTTGAAATGGAAAAAGAAACTGACTGGAGTCAGATCTCATGCAGTGGCCAGCGATCACACATTAAAATTGAAACTTTGCGAGGAAAAAACCCAACTGAAATTCATAATGCTTTACATGAAGTTTGCGGGGATAGTGTATTGGATCGTAGCACAGTGTCACGGTGGGCATCTCGTTTCTGTAAAGGTGGGGTAAGCATCCAAGACGACCCAAGAAGCGGGCGGCCAGTAATAGCAACGGACGACACATCTGTGGTTATTGTCAGCCCCCTGTTGGAAGAAGATCGACGCATATCATGTGAAGAAATTGCGCATGAAGCAAACATTTCAACCGCCTCTGTTTTCAGAATCATGGCTCAAACATTGCAGAAGAGGAAAGTCACTGCAAAGTGGGTTCTGCATCAGGTGAGCGAAGAAGAGAGAGCAACTCGCAAGAGGGTCACAGAAGAACTGCCGCAGCACTACGAGGCAGAAGGTGAGCAGTTTTTGAGCAAAATTATTGCCATAGATGAAACATGGATACAAGATTTTGAACCACAACTGAAATCTCAGTCCTCTCAGTGGAAGCGTGCAACTTCTCGCCTGAAAAAATGTCGCTGGCAACAATCGAAAGTTAAGCTCATGATGATTATGGCTTATGACAAGAATGGAGTGATAGCAACAGACAGAGTGCCCCCGGGGTCCACTGTAACAGTGGCATACTACAGAAAGTCTCTGCAAGATGTTTTGCGTCCAAAGATTCGCCAAAAAAGGTCCGCCATGTTCACAGCCGATATCCTCATTTTGCACAATAACGCGCCGCCTCATGCCTCAGGTGCAGTATCAGAAATTTTGGAAAAGTATGGATGGCAAGTGCTTCCCCACCTGCAGTACAGTCCTGACATGAGCCCACCAGACTTTGACTTGTTCCCAGAATTGAAGAAACCACTCCATGGGAAATGCTTAAGAAGCATTGAGGTGTCTAACGAGCTGAACCGAGTAATCAGACACATAAAAAACGAAGGCATCCTGACAGGAATATAAGACTTGCCCCAACGTTGGACCGCTGTGATAAAGCACAATGGAGATTACACTGAAGGCCTGTAAATGTATTTTGTAAAATAAATTCATTTTTAAAGAGAAAATGTACAGTGTGCAGAACTTTTGAAATGACCCACGTATTTCATTGTTGTAGATTATGGATTAGTGCTTGAACACTGACGGGGCACACGGTGGCGAAGTTGGTTGAGGCACTGCGCTACAAGCTGGAAGGTTGTGGGTTTGATTCCCAATGATGTCATTGGAATTTTTCATTGACATCATCCTCTGGCTGCACTATGGCCCCAGGGTTGACTCAGCCACTAACAGAAATGAGTACCAGGAATATTTCCTGTGGGGCAAAGGTGGCCAGTGCGAATGGCTGACAACCTTACCACCCTCAAGTGCTGACTGTCTTGAAATCTGGGAGCCTCAACCTCCTGGAACCCTCAGGGCCTGTCCAGGCCTGTAATGGGATTGCTTGAACACTGATTCACAAAAAATGTGCCAAAACCAGTAAATTTCAACCACCTTTAAGTCCATGGTATATATGACTACAATCTACTGCAAGAAATGACAACAGAGAAAGCAAACTGCTATAACAAGAACTCTATTAACACAGGAAATGTTAACAAAAAATTCAACAGCAACATGTACTCAAAATCAGGAACACTTCACAGTGTTATTAGAACAACACAGATGATGAAGGAAAGTATGTTGTACAATTTATATCATATACACACATGGTCTACATTTTCACTTATTTACTGCAACATTTTGCTTCTCTACAAGAATTTGGATGTTCGTATGTAATCCACACAGAAGGTTCCTCAGTTATGCCACATTTGTCAGCAGTGTGGATAATTATTACATACAATGTATTTTCCTGTATTATGTGGTGATGTCACACAAAAAGATATTACACTTTATAATCTTAAATTTTGATAAATCACATAAAAAAAAAACAAGCTACACCTCATTTTGCTGGATGTCACATTAACATATTATAGGAACTTGTCTTTTAAAGAGTCTGACAGCATATTCCAGTGACCATTAATCCCAGTGTTTTATGTTTGCCACCTTATAATTAAATTATTTAAAAAATAAAGAGTTGAGTCCTTATGCCTCTAATTTCATATCTAGAATATATGTATGTATACTATGCAGATCTGTTGTTTCAAGCTGTGAAATAAAATATTTATTACAGTACTAATATTCCAGGTTTTTTGCTTACTTTTTCAGTGACTGGATAATCTAAACAGATGATAGGACCTTGTAACTGGTATTACAAATAGACATTTTCAGAAATCATTGGTAAATTTAGTGAATTCAGCCACAAGAAGCATGAATAACTCTCTGCCTGTTAGCATTAAATATTGTAAACAATGTTTTTCTTATACTCCACATTAATGTATGTACTGAGATATCATTATTACTGACAAAATCCTTGCGCCTCTTTGTCTAAATCTCATGTCCACATGGTTGCATACTAGAAGTAGGTAAGAAACTGCACACACTATTCGGTTGTGGTAAGTACTTACACATACAGCTTATACTCACTTATATATAAATTTCCTACTGTGTGTTCTAACACACATTAAACTAACTGAATGTTATGTTACAAACAAAACTTCAATAATTTTTGTTATGAGGCACAGTAGGCCAATTGGAGGATGCATCTCATTTTAATAGTTTCATGACTAATTTTCAACAGCCTTGTTTTTCACACAGCCTAAAATGAAGAAATGTCAATACAAAATTCTGGTTTACTTACACATTACAGAATAAGGACATACACATTCTGTTACTGCAAGAATTATGCCAGTAAATGAGGTACAATAATTCTATTTATATTTGCAATAAATAAATAAAATTAAATGAACCTTTCACAAAAAAAAATTACATCACTACTTACAACACACAACATATTCATTAAAATCACTGAAATAAACCCAATATGAAAGAAGTGATATACCAAAACACACATAAGATACACCAGCATTCCAGTTGTGGGCTTAAAATCAAGATTGGACTTGTAGCAGATAATGTCTCAGTGCATTGCAGGTGTCTTCAGACAAGTAGAATCCACTTTCAAGGAGCTGTTTGTACAAATATTATGTTAATGTAATATTCAGTTATAATTTATTATAAAAGTGACTTAGCCTAAATACAGTCAACAACTTTACCTTTTTTGTATTCATTTATATCAGGTAAAAATATTTTGTTGCAAAGCTAATTATTATACATTACCCTTCCTTTCATGTTATTAAATATCAGCCATGTAAAAAATTGTTTCAAATAATGATTATACATTTAATTTAATAAAACATGTATTTTAAATCATTCACTAATTTCTTGTGAACTGTGCAGTTGTTGAGATACAGCATTGCAGGTGGTTTCAACTTCATGTTAAGTACACTGGAATAATGTGTGTCATAATTAAGTTTGCCCACACAATTCAGTGCCAAATTTCATAAAAATTTGTAGTGTAATATTCGACATGAGTGTCGTGGCATATACAACTGCCCCTGAATGCATGAACATGAAAAAAGTACAGATATCTGAGGTTTTCACAGAGGTGTGTTTACAGATTAGTTGACTGGTTTGTGACATTGTGGAGACGTATAAGTGGATACCAACATTCTGGAGGAAACTGCTGTATCCAGTCTCTAGGGTCTCTGAGCAGGGCACAGTTGTGGCAAGTTATACAGGCAGGTTGCAAGGACTGTCCATGGGAGGGGGCGAGGAGATGAAATTTGGTACAGGTCTATGAGAACGTAGGAAAGAAAGAGTGAGGATATAAAATGGCCATCTAGGGAACCACAATTTTTTTGTCAGTGAGGAGTAAGAAAAAAGAAAGAATTCATATTACAAGAAAATTTGCCTCTGTCAAAGTGAGATATTACACTTTTTGAGAAGTAATTGGAGGAAGCCACTGTTGATAGCCCTCTGCTCTGTGCACCTTCCATAAACCTCCTTCATTTAAGTGATCTCTGAACATTTTTGGTTGATATTAACATCATTATATATAAATAATACTGTATGCTTTCTTCTGGGTAATTCCCTGGTGTCTGAATTTTATATGCCAACGTTTCGAAACACCCTGTCTGTTCCATCTTCATAGATGGGTAGGTATGAAGAGGGAACAGTGTTCCGAAACGTTGGCATACAAAATTCAGACGCCGGGGAATTACCCAGAAGAAAGCATACAACATTCAGAACACGGCAAAAGTTTGAAATCAAGAATAAATAATACTGTCTAAGGGAACCATGTTTCTGTTATACACACCTTGAAATGCCTCTTAGTGTTTTTATAATATTCTTTAACTTTTAAATAATGAAAACATGATAATCACCAAATCCCTGAAAATATCTGCTCAAGAATGCATAATTCTCCTTCTTATTAAAGTGTCCAGAAAAGTTTTCAAATTATAGATTTCCATTGAAACCACCACCATATAAATCAAAGTGTATAAGCATTAATTTGATTTAGTATTGGTTTCCTTATAATTATCCAAGAAGCTCCCTTCTCACTTAAAGCACTCTGTATTATACATATGAAGTAACTGTTCAGATCATACACACCCCAGTCATGATTTGTTGGACCAGCTCCTTCATACTGGATGTCACAGTGGTCAAATCACAATTCAGAAACATGGTAGCCACTGCCGTAAGAGTCTCAGAAAGCAAAGTTGGGCACAACGCTCTCTCCTTTTTGAAGACTAAACGAACCATTTTAAACCTGCAAACATGTGTGATAAAAACAAGCAGTTTAACATACAAAACTGGTTTCTTGTTTATAGTTCAGAAATACAAAGATGGGCTGACAAGTTTTGTCTCCAGCTAAATAAAAAATGGAGATATCTGAGTTTAAAAAAAAACTTTTAAACTTTATTTACAATTGTGCATCATCACTTTTCCACACAATCTCTTTCAATTTCAATACACTTTTGCCAGCATTTATCAAGATTTTGGATTCTGTCCAAAACCACTTCCTCCTGCTTAAACGGCTATACCCAACGCCTGACTGTGCTTACATGAACACATTTATCCCCATACACTGCTTGCATATGTTAATGAACGTCAATGGGAGGAATTTTTTTCTGCACGCAAGAACTCAGTAACGGCATGCTGTTTGAACTGTGCGTCCTTACAGTCTTCTGTTCAACTGGCACTGAACCGGAGTAATGGAAAACTGTGGGTTCAGCTACACATGGTGTAGAAGAAATATCACACTACTGTGTGGAACTGGTTTTAACCAGTTTTCATTACTCTAATAAAAATGTGACAGAGGAGGCAATACTTTTCAGCCTGTCCTCATACGTATATATACATATAAGGTATTATGTCCGAAGGTGGCTTATTCAAATGCTCTCTACACCATTAAAAACTCATTCGTGTATGTGTCTATTAGCTAAAAACACAACTAATCTACAACCCACTAAGCAGTCATCATCATTGTTGTCATCGTCGTCATCGTCATCATCATCATCATGTAACCTTTATCAAATTATGATGTATACGTGGATTCAAACAGCAAATATTCTACAAAGTCAAGTGAAATATTAATACCACTGGCATACACTTACACTTAAGTTAATGTGTCCTGTGTATTACTGTACATAGTGTGAATATCATTCCTTTAATTCTGTATGTCATAACCACACATTGGTCCACATTTTACATTATTCATGGAGACTGGATATTCTTATTAGGATACAGAAACAGTCATTACACAATAGCTTCCATACCATGCTGTCCAACTACATACCAACACTGTCACTTTCTGCATCATAAGAATACCCAGTATCCTCATGGAATGTGATTTTCAGGAACATACCCCAAAGTTAAGTGATGACTTACTCTGTGTGTGTGTGTGTGTGTGTGTGTGTGTGCACATGTTTATTTCAGCATCTTATCTCTCCTATGCATGATGTAAGATCTTGATATTTTACCCTTGTTGATTTACTTCATCTCACAATAATGGACAAAGATTATAAATTACACAGCTGTTCACTACATGACTTCTTTAATTCCTTATGACTGTATCTGTCCTGATTATGCCATAATATCTTCTTCTGCATTTTGATCTCAATAAATCTAAATGTATGTTTTTCCCTCAGAGTGACAGATGAAGTTTCACATCCCAAAAACAAGTATATTTACAGTTCATATTCACTAAATAATCAAACACTCTTACACTTCAGAAAGAAATCAATATTTGATATTCTTCATCCGTGTAATGAACTTAAAATACGTCAGTCCTTTCCTAGATTAAACCTTCAGAAAGCACATTTTCACTAATTATTTCTTGAAGTTCATTATATACAAAAGAACTAACCTAGAAATAGTTTGACAAGACTGGATGCACAGTAGCCACTGATAAATGAAGTAGAGGAAGTCATGAGATCCTAAAATGGAAACTGTATGCATCATGGAACAAATCAAGAAATAGGTCCATGGCTGTGTGGCTAGATGCATTTGTATATTAGGATCCACAAACTGAGTGGAGCAAAACTGAAGTAATGCACCAAGACATTTCCAAGAATTGTTGGAGATACCTGGAACATTCTGGCAGAAACAACAAAAAGTTTACAATTGAAAATTCATAAATATCTTCCACAACAACATCTAATAGGCTATCATAATTGTTTCACTGCACTGTGATCATGCTTGTGCATATGTTCAATCATAGTATGGCCAGGTATGAGACATTTCAGTGCAGCACAACCTGAAGAATTCCAAAAACTGTAACACCTTCATAACACATTTGGTACCCCTTCTGAAGTGTGAGAATCAGGGCAGTGGTTCCACCTCAACAATTTTATTTATTCACATTTCAGGAAAAACCCAACCCAAAATGTAATCATATACACCAATATGTTGCCCTATTATCAGTATTAGAAAGGTATGTAGTGCCATATCATCCACCACACATCTCAAGATGCCTGTCATCTTGAAGAGAAAAATTCCTGCAACTTAACAGGGCATTATTTTAGCTGATTCTGAGTTGTGCTCATGCATTGGTTTATTGTGGCCAATACATAAACTGTTTACACATAGCCAGATAAATTCAGAGCAGAAGTCCATTGTTTTAGAGATGGTCCCAGTAAAAGACTTTTGCTTCAAAAAGATGGGTGTGATTACCCAACAATTTTATCAGTGATAAAATTGTTGGCGAATTGTCATTTAGTCATCACAGAAGCTTCAGCTCTTTTATATCTGCACATAATTTCTTCATTAACAAATATTAATACCTTAATGCCCAAAGTCTGAAGTTTTATATACAGCGTCTGAAGGAATTCTGAGGAGATAATATCTTGTCCTTTCTCTGACAGTCTGATTACTGGATGTGTGAGTTTTGACTGAAGGAGACTGAAAGTCAGCTGCAAACATGCTGCCAGTACATCAAAATCTGGATTCATCAATAACTGCAGCACTTGGGTGGTATCAATTCTCACAATATGGTCACTCTGCAACAACATACATTCAGTATCAATTCTGTATCTGCTAACTGTAAGAATATGAACTACTCTTTAAATTTAATATATGAATTATAAATTTTCATTCATTTTTACAAATATTAAACACACAAATTAATGTTTTTAATCTTTTTAGCACTGAGTGCTCATCTGGTTGGCCAACATTGCCTCTGCATGTTGTGCCACCAGCTGAGCTACTGACCACTGTCTCTCATGTATATCTAAATGACACATTATCCACAAGAAGCAGAGCAATCAAGTCATCAGGGTGAATCTTCTACCTGCAAAGACCATCATTTTTCTATTCTCTCCAGTAACTAACTTTTAACAAACCATTTATTAAAAGTCATCTGGTGTGTAGCATTTCTAGCACATCTCACATGTGGAGGCCAGTGTTAGGTGTATTACCAGCTATTTTCTCAGGTGCATTGATAAATGCACACACTGACAATAATAAAACTGTCTTGTATCACCTATTTCCATACAGAAATAAATCTTAATTTACAAATCTGGAAATGGCCATCATGTATTTACAAGCAGGTACTGTGTAAAAGAACAGGAATCTCGAAGTTTCTGGGCCAAGGATCAAACCTGGCACATCCTTAAAATGAAGAATCTACAACAGGACAATAAGTGAGGTGAAATCAATTCCATGCACTTCCTACAGCCTCTCCTATTTTAATATATGCTTTTCTCCTTCACATGGTGTAACTGTTTTTAACTGAAGGGTAAAATGCCACAACCAAATCTCAGTGTAAAATGTCTTAAGTTAATGTAATGTTGACTTTTTACATTTCCATTTTTAAGTTGTTTTAAGTATCATAGAACAAGTACCAATGAGTTGGCTTTCATACATTTAATCAACAAATGGAATGTGAAACAGGGGGGGGCTTCAAATACTGTGGTTTTATTCATCATTGATCCTTTGAGTAATTGGTCACAGACCCAGGACTGCACACTGAAAAGTTAATTTTTTAAATATAGACTACCATGAATCAAAAATTAATTAAAGCCAACACTTATTCTTATTTTAATCAATATACAATGCAACTCTTTTCAGACAACCTTGCATAAGACATTTTGCTACCTTAGACATTGCAATCATTTAGTACTAAAATTTTCCCATATGATCAACACAGACTTTGCCCATTTAGGAAGTTTCCTGTTTAAAAGGATTTCCCACCTAAGTGGCACAAACATTTCACAATATAATAAATTTTTAACCCCTCAAATATTTTTTTGCATCAAAATCCTAAAGAGTTTCCCCCTCGTTCCTAGTCATTCAGTTTGTTTCAAACACAGTGACTAAAAATGCTCTCAGTTCCTACAGGATGATCTGCAAGGTCATCTTCACATGCACATATCAGGGGTTTAGACAAACATGGCATACTTATGTGTGTTGTCTGTTGTATTGGTGAGTGGACTGTGTATGTAAAGCATGTTAATGTCTGAGATCAGTTAGTACTGCGAGGCTTATAACAGATCAATGTGCTAAAATAATCCTGTCAGCCATTTCTACGTTAGTGCTATCAACAAGTTAGGGAAATGAAGTCCAGACCATCACCAGCAGATTTTAACAAAGCTCATAATCTGAGTGATGCAACCTCATGGCGCATGGACACTCTACAAGGTGAAGAAGTGCCTAATGGAAAACATTGTGATTACATAAGTATTTTACTTTAATGACATTCATTTAAAATATTCATTCATTCCATTGGCACGCGCAGAATGTGACAATTCCTTGCCGTTCTCAGGAACTTCTTCCGTTCCTCTCTGTTATACACCCTTTTCCATGAACTAGTCTTCCATCCTCCCTCACTTCATCTTGCCATCTATATCTTGGTCTGCCTCTCAGACTTGTTGCTTCCAAATTCATATATAATACTTTTTTTGGGAATTCTAATTTCTTCCATTCTCTGTACATGCCCAAACCAGTGTAATCTATTTAGCCTTATTTAAAATATTCTGTGTGCAAAATGTATACACATGTTGTGTTCAGCTCATGCTGTGTATGTGTACAGTTTTTGTCCTATACAGTTATTAATTAATGACCATGTGATCAACGTGGCTACTACATCGTCAACTGGCATTAGAAATATAAGCCACTATGAATTCAATAAAAGGTGGACATTATGACCAAGGCAAATGCTATTCCAATTGTTCCCCATATAAAAATCACTGAAGAATGTGGCATTTGTGTGTCAACTTTAAGTATGGTTACATCAAAATACACTACTCAAATAATCTGTAAGCATACAGCTGAGCCTAAAAAAGATGAAAACATCAAATATGAAAGGTATTAATCAGTATTAATAGAATGGTTCTGGTAAGACAGGCTTTTCATGTACCAACTGTTCCTGTACAAGGTATAATTTTTTTGTGTTCAAGAGTGTGTCAAAATCACTGAGGAAGGTAAGACTTAAAATGTGGTCTGCAAATGAAAATTAATCGCTTGATGCAAAGAGTATATGTACTCATATTGTATTAAAGGGAATGGCAACTGCAATGTAAAATTACAAAATAATAACACATTTGTTATGCCTATGGTTTTAAGACTTTACATTTCTCCATCTTGAGAGGGTTTCACTGTGTATTAATACTGAAAATACTTACATTTAGATGTTGTAAAGTCATCTGGTAATGAAGCAGATGAGAAAGGAAATAGACTGCAGTAGAGCATATTGTTGGGTGCTTTGACTCCATGGCAGTATGCAACATATTTAAGAATTTTGGTTCACTTATGTAGATAGCCAATGCTGAAAAATGTGCAGTCAAATTTAAATCACAGGCACACAACTATGCAACCACATAATGTTCATTCAATCCACAGCTATTAAGCAAGCCTGACAGTATTAAAATATTTAGACACTGAAATACAGGTCTAAAACCATTCATTACATCACTATGCAAGAATCAGATGCACTGCCCACAGAGAGATTTTGAGTAAATGCAATACTGGGAATTCTTAATATTTTACGTATATCTCACAGTGTGTGTGTGTGTGTGTGTGTGTGCATGTGTTTTAGCCAATACTGAGTTTAAATGTAACTGCATGCATCTATTTATCTTAGTAATTAACCAACTTGATGCACAAAATTTTGTTTTATAGTAAGTTTATTTCATGCCTCTACATGTTTCGAGCACCATGTGCTCATCATCAGGAGGTCAAAATTGTATCATCACACCTATTGATGGCCGTCCCGTGCATTGGACGGCCATCTATAGGTGTGATGATACCAGAGGCTGTGTAATACAATTTTGACCTCCTGATGATGAGCACATGGTGCTTGAAACATGTAGAGGCATGAAATAAACTTATTGTAAAACAACGTTTTGTGCATCAAGTTGGTTAATTACTAAGATAATTATACTGAGATGCACGGTCAGCAAAACATAAAAAAACGTATGCATCTAGTTCAAATAAAATCTCTACACAGAGCATTAAAAGAATTAATAAAAATGAATCCAAAATAAATCAATGACATATCGAATTGGCATACAGAAAACAACTACCCAAAACAAAATGAGACATTTCAAAATAAATTCCTCAAATATCTTAAAACTTTATGTGAGTAAAATAAGGATACCACTTTGACAGTCACTTGGCCACATTGCACACCTGTCAAATTAGCTAACACATCATAACAAACAGAACTACTGCAGGCATCAAAGTATAACAAAGAGTTGATAACTTATGAATATATTGGCCAAAGACTTCTGCTACTTGTTCTGATAGGATAAAGGAATTGTTAAAAATATTCTAATTAATTCAGGAGAGTGAAGTCCTCAGACCTTAATTCCTGTCATAACTTTCGGCAATTCTGTTGATAGAATGTAAAAATTAAATTTTGCCAACAGTACACATGTTTGGGCAAAATTTTAGACTCATTCCATTCAAAATCACTGTATGACACTTAAAACTACAAGTATGTATGATTCATTACATATAATTATAACAAAAACACACATAATTGCCATGCTGCATGCCTACAGTGGCAGAGACATGCCAAGCTAATGAAATATTTCACACATTATTAAGTATTTTCAAAGTACAAAATTTTCAATATTTATTTCAAGAGTCACTTTACTTACGTCTTTTATCCTGCAAATCCACAGATATAAGGAGCAAAAGGAATGCATGGCAAATTGCTGCTTTATGGAAAGCTAATGGTGCATCTGAATTTTCAGCCCCGTGGCTGGCTAACATTCGTGTTAACAGACAGGCTGCACGAAACACAGACGAGGCACTCAGATTGGGTGGAACAGCCATGCAAGCTAGATGCATCAGGCCACCAACCTTCGTGACTACACCAGGAATAAAAGAAATACTGTTACCTTCACACAGTCAATGAATAATTTGTTGCATAATAAGTCACTCATTACCACAAGATATTTATGAAATGCATAGACATCAGCATAAGCTGCCATTTAATCTAGCAGCATGAAATGCTAAATATGAACGTTTTGACCACTCAGCCTATACAGTACCTCCTAATTTTGTAACTGTTATGGTGATATTCATTCCATATATCAGTGCTTACCAGAATTTTAGGAATTCTTGTGACATAAAAGGGGAACACCTTATGTGGAGACCACATCCATCTGTCCCTCTGTGACCTATCATCAGCAACTACAGCATTTCCTAGATTTTCATGAATTCAATACTGGAGTTCTTTACACAAACTTTTCAAGCAGGTATAAATTTTGTGAAAATTGGCTCAGTGACACTCATACTTTATTTCGTGGTGTAAAATCATTTCTATATGCACTTTCAATATTTGACTGATTTGGGTGAAACCTGATACAGAAGATCTACACTTAATGTCTTTGAACAGTTCTGAGTTTAGTAAAGATTGATGTCTATATTTTCATATTTCTCATTTAATTCAGATATAATTTGTATAAGACATGTCCACAACAATTCATTGCATGATTGCTTCATGAAAATCAGCATAATGAAAGCCATAGTGGCATAAATGAACTACTCTCTGTACTTTCCGAATTTACTGTCTGATTATGGAGAAAATCAGTACAAGGGAAGTGACATATAGCAGATGAGCATTTGTTTGACCACCAAGCACACTGATCAAATCCTGCAAAGAGGAGTCTTGTAAAATAAACAACCTGTATATTAAGCTATTTATTGCACATGCAGGAAGCACAGACCTTCGTATGAATCCAGCAGTGATTTAATGAAGACTTCTCAGACTCCCTTCATAGTGGTATAGCTAATTGCCCATGTAGACTTAAACACATGCAATCATTGTGAAAGCTCTAAATCTTAGCACACAGTTGTACTGCTAGTCACAGGATTCCATACACTTAACGAAACTCAGTCAGAAACATTTTCAAGCCTACCCTTGTACAACACTCTTCAACTTAAGAAGTAATCTTTTGAAGAGTACCTTAATGAGGGTTCCACTGTACACACTGTACATAGACAGTAATTAAAACAAACTGCTGAAAGTAACAAAAAGTCTTACCTTGCAGTGAACTGTTACAGGTGCTGAACCTTGCTAAGGACTGCGGTATTATGTCCCACACTGTCCGAACTAAATCGTCTTTACCTTCTCGGAACTGGTGTAACATAGCATCTTGCATAATTTGCATAGCTCTCTTCACTACTTGATGCTTGCCACACTGGATCAATTCCTAAATATTAAACAATCATTCAAACTTTAAATGAATATTTACATACAGCAGTGTGTAAAGGAAAGTGGTCCGAAGAGAAAATGCACATACAGGAACTTTTTGTAACTCTTCAATGTCTGGTTTTTGCAAAACATATACACTGCATTTTGCCTTAAAAATCCTCTTTTGTTAGTTCTGTGGTAAAAAAAAATTGGGACTTTAAACAAAATTTATAGGTATGTTCCATCTCTACACTAACTAACTCCAATGGTTCACTAGTTACTTTCATGTAACAAAAATAACTATAGGTTTTATATGGCTGCCAGCTGTTTTTACAATGTGCAACAAATTTACATCAACAAAAATTGTATATTTTAAAAGACCTACTAACACACAAAATTTTTGGATCCTATACTACATAATGGTACTGTCACCAGTTAGTCACACAGCTGCCATGTTGGTATGATTAACTTTACAAAGGTGGGTTGGTCACAAGCGCCTTAATTTTGCAGACCACCACACAAATCTGTCATCTGATTCAAAAATGATTAATGGAATATAGAATCATGGACCTTATGATACTCTGTGCCCATCTTTCATCATAAAATAAGAAAAATAGGCCATAAAACTACAATGTACTGAGAATCTGCATTAGAGAAATCCAGTTTTACATAATAAATAAGTGGACTCACTACCAGTTCCATAACTTGAAACATTGTCACTAAAGTGGAAAATTGACCAGTGTTCCAACTGATAGTAGTAAAATAGAAACAAATGTCCAATATCTGCATAAAAAAACCCATACCATGGGAAGGGAACAGCACACTGGCAAGATTGACAGCATACTACATACCAGTAAGCAGGAACTGGCATCATAATTCATCATAACCAAATCCATCAAATCCTTCTTACAATCATACTGGTCTTCTTCCAGCCACAGAGTCATCTATCAAGGAAAAGAATGAGAAAACACAGTAGTATATCTCACAGTGAGTTACAGGTTATCAATACAAGCATTTGTACTCAATTTTAATTTTAGTTTCATGTTGTGTAATTACAGTTAAATAAGTCTCACACACAACAATAATATTTATAAACACATACACACACACACACACGCGTGTACATGCACACCAGCAAACCCTTGCCATTCACAGGGATTACATTCTTGAAAAACGCTGCAAATTGTAAAACTGTGATGCGTAAAGTTAAGATCTTACGGGAAAAGTGGGGTTACGGAAACCAAAGACAAATGAAGCATAATAATATGTAAATTAATAACTAATGGTACTTGTTCTTCTCTTTTATGGTCTGAGGACTTATGGATCAGCAAATAAGTGCAGGTTGTACCATACAGTCCCCCGGAAGCATCACAATACAAGAAATGGGTGATACGATCTTTACAGACTTTAAACCCTGGGTAAGTTTTACAATCTTGGACATGAATGTACAAGTTGGTCTTTTCTGCCAAAACAGGCCTTCCTCATTAAGGTTAAAGAATTCATCCTTGTTTATATTCTTGAAAAATGCTGATTCCCCAGTATTCTTCACATTGCACTAACATTTTCAAACTATCCCTTACTGGAACGGAAGCTGCCCTTCTCCTCATCCCCAAACCTGGGTAGAAGTTGCATAACTGTATGGCCTTCTCCCTCCCCACAGCAGACCTTTCTGAGTCTCATATTCCACCTTCTCCTGCCTCCGGACTCCATTTTTGTCTTCATTTTTCTTGAGAATAAAAAAACCATTTATTCATTTACACCACAACAGCATCCAACCATAGCAATTCTCATTCATTTCTCTGGCTCCAACCCCTTCACTTTCTCTAACAGAGACATCATTGTCTTTACCTTTTTATCTTTACGCACTTCAATAGCACATACAGCAGGGTGGAGTATGTGCTATTGAAGTGCATAATTAGAAAAACAAACATGAAATAAGAAAATAAATAAGTTCAAAAACAGTAAATATCAAAACTGAATAGACAATATGCAAGCATCAACACAACAAGGGCATCTGAAACTGAATTTAATACAGCAGAGACAATGTACTATCACAAACTACAAAAAATAAATTTTCATAGGTTTTCATTTTGGAAGCCTTTGGACTAAGAATAAGGCACTAGAACTAATATTTGTAGAAAGAAGATCTCTATCCAAAGATACTGAATTCAGTGTGACACACTGAACACTACAGATACTATCAGACACTATACTAATAAAATACTTCTTTTCTACGCAGGTCATGAAGAATGGATTCCTTTTGGACATTTTGACCCTTGAAGATCAGACAGAAAGGTTCCCTTAAAAGAGTGGGCACCAGTTTCCAAGTGTATGATGCCATATCTCAAAAGAACACAGAACTCTACTTCTTTTTTAGTTTGAAACTACAGAACAGTACTTTTCAAATGTACAACAAAGTTGAAACCACCTAAAACTCTGTTTCTATTTGGAACAGATTGCCCCAGGAAAGTAAACTATACTTGATTACATTACTTCCAAAGACTGCAGTTAGCCTCTTAGGTCATAACAAAGTAATGAATTACATGGTGCCTCAACATGACCAGATAGCAGATCTGAGTATTAAGGCTGGAACACATCACACTGACAGCAGATTAAAATAATATCCTTTAAGTGGCACAATCCCATAAAATATGGGGCCTGTGACAGAAAAATGTTACACCAAGTATGACAATGCTATTGTGAATTTTAAAGATTAAAATACCTCAACAAAGAGAATTTATTGTAAATTCACATAAAAGAAAGATTAGTAAAAATATTAACAGCAGGGTAATAGCTTACCACTTCTTTTTGTATTGAAGGATGAATCCAAGGGGATGAGAAAACCCAATACAATACAGCAGGGTGATGAGTATATACATTCCTTAAGTGGAGCTGATGCCCAAGCAACTGCAATAAGACTTGTGTTGCTTGTTCTGTATGAATTGGACCAGAATATGACAGTGATGATACCTGAAGGCATACACCAGTATTAATCATAACAGAGACAGTTCCATCATATTATTAGAGGACATACCAGAAAATTATACAGCATCATAAAAAATAGTCAATTTTTAAAAATGAATACACAATTTACATATTTTTAAGGTAATATCTTAGAGTTTGTTGTGAGATATTTGAACCCCATGACGTTTTCATACCTTACTTGCTGTGCACACTCGCCAGCTATTTGTGGCAGTAAAACTGCTTACTTAATTCATCAGTAATAATGGCAAGTAATGCCATTATTACATGTCTCTAATCCTCTCCATCTTTCATTATGCCTACTCTCAAAGCCCAAATACTGGCCATGAGCAATGGCAAACACAATATCCACATTTTGTGAGTTGATCAAGCATTAATGCTTATCTGCATTATTATGCCAGCCCCAGCATGTGTCTGTTCACAATGATGATACACAGGGGACTGCTTCTTATTTTTGTTGATATTATTGGTGTGGTGGTGGCATGCATGTAGATGTGTAGATTATGTTATGTTTGGCTGGTCTGACCGTTGCCTGTCCTCTCAGACCAGCCAAACATAACATAACCTACACATCTACATGCATGCCGCCACCACACCAATATCATCAACATCATCATGTTTCTGAAGGGTTAGGTGTGTTTCCTGTTCCTTGATCCTCAAGATGAAGTTGGTCCCTCCATCTCTTCCTCGGTCGTCCTATGTTCCTTCGTCCTTTTGGTTTATATTGTACTGCTTGTTTTGGTAGTCTGTTTGTGTCCATCCTCTGTACGTGTTGTAGCCACTT
>Ga0131853_10002853_pt1 | contig 30966 bp, 22 predicted proteins | sample TergutLab28metaG_FD_92764 | JGI IMG/M metagenome (GOLD analysis project Ga0131853, IMG submission 92764) | Labiotermes labralis P1 segment gut microbial communities from Petit-Saut dam, French Guiana - Lab288 P1 (version 2) (version 2) | ecosystem: Host-associated > Arthropoda: Insects >... | reverse complement strand
TTATAATAAATAACCCCTTAAAACCCTTTCTTTTTTTTTTCCCCCCCCCCTTTTTATTCAAAAAAAAAAAAAAAAACCCCCCCCCCCCCCCCCCCCCCCCCCACCTCACACACACAAAATTTTTGCATTTATATTGTTACTGGAATTAAAAATTATTTAGCGTATGGGTTTAATGCATCACTAGCATTTCGCCAGCAGATCAGTGTGTATGCAATGTATCATGGTGGAAGCAACTGAGAATCAGCTCCATCCAAACACCAACAGGAAAGGTTTTTCCCTAAGTGAGTCATCAAAATTTCTGAATTATGAAGTTCTGACTGTACAAAGGAAGGTACACCGAGTCAACAAATGCAACAGGTATCCTCATTCTATGCTGGATACCTCCACGCATTTGATCCACTGACCACCCATTACCTAGCTAAACCAGCTTTCACATTCTTCCCCTCTGCCCTACAAGTAAGGAGGGTGTATGTTCTTTCAAAGCACTGGAAACATATTCCATCATTCAATACAAACTCAGAAGACACTCTACAATTAGATAATTGCATATTCCTTAGTAGTGAAGACCAAGATAAAAATAATTTATAAGCTATTTTACCTCAATCCAGCAGGGGGTCTCTTTGATGGACTGTCTGGGGTAGTCAGGTCCCCAGCCTTTCACAAAACTAAGCCTTAAAATACACAATCTCCGCAGATCATCTACACCAATACCTGCAGCTGCACTCAGACCTATAACAGATGATGGTGATGTTGGAAGAAGTATGAAGTCCAACTCATACAGATGGGAGATCTGTGCATGTTTCGCACTATACAACTAACATAATTTCTAATCCAAATTCACTGGAAAACTGAAAACAGGGGTAAAAACCTACTGACCTCCATCAAATGGACTATTTCTGAAAGCAAAATGGTACAAATATGTGACATCGTATTTCTGGTAAACATGATGTGATAGATGGACAATGAGTTTCCATTAAGTAGTATTAAGAACACGTGTGTAAAAATTTGGTGCTCTGATGTATGAGGGAGTGCTGGTAAGTCCTTAGCCCAATCAGGAAGGAAACAAGCTACAAGGACCAAACTCGGGATTTATTCAACATACCCCCCACGAAGCTCGATACACTTATTAGCCCGATGCTCTAACTTTTGCAACCCACTCAAAAAAAATTCAGAAGGTTGTCCATCCAACCAGGTCTCCGTGGCAGCAATAACCTCCGCATCAGACGAAAAATGGTGACCTTTCAATTGTTATTTCAGTCCAGGGAACAGGTGGTAGTCTGACGGGGCCAGATACAGAGAATAGGGTGGGTGATCAAGACATTGGAAGCCCAGGTAGGCCAGTTTCTTCTGGGTTATAAGTGTCCGGTGAGCTGGGGCATTGTTGTGCAAGAACAAGACCCCCTTGATGACATTCCTGTGGTGTTTTACCTTCAAAATGTCCTTCAATTGCACCTGCAGAGATTAGTAATACTCTGCATGGATAGTCTGGCTCTTTGGAAGATAATCAATGAGGAGGATGCTGTCTTGATCCCAAAAAATCGAGGCGAGAAATTTTCCAGCGGATTTTTGCACTTGGAATTTTTTGGGGCAGGGTGAGCCACTATGCTGCCACTCCACTGATTTTTGCTTTGTCTCTGGGTCATAGTGATATAACCTGGTTTCGTCCATGGCCACCAATCATCACAGGAAATCGCTTGGATCATGCTGAAAAAATTCCAAAAGTTGCTCAGATGACTGGCACCATTGCCGTTTTTGATTCGCGTTTAGCATTTCGGGACCCACTTCACGGAGAGCTTCCGCATGTCAAAATCTTCATGAATGGACCTAACCCGCTCACGTGAGATGCACAATTGCTCAGCTATTGATTTAGATGAAATCCGGCAGTCTTCCAAAATTAGCTCGTGAATTTGATCAATAATCTCCGGGGTGGTCACTGTTTTAGGTCATCCAGGACAGGTGGAAAAATAACCACGTTTAAACTGGGCCACCCAGTTTTTGACGGTGGCATTCAATGGTGCATGTTCCTCTAATGTTTCTGTCAGAATGGTGTGAATTTCCTTTAGCACCTTGCCTTGCAAGAAAAAAAACCTGATGACAGCTCGCGTCTCCATGTTGTTCAAATCGCGCGCGTCGCCTGATATGCTTCCTTTCAGCCTCTGTAACAAGAAAAGACTTGCAATTCGGCACATGAACAGACCTATCTTTCCAATGACACTATCGATTCCATCCTACCATCAGGAAGTAGGTTGGGCTAAGGACTTATCAGCATGCCTCGTAAAACATATGGGAGGAGATGAAAAAACTGACCAAATATGTGTACACGATGTGAGAAAAAACTACTGGATTTTATTTCTTTTTCTTTCCGACAGCTATATTTACCCTTGATTGAATGCTGTCCTCCTTAAAAGCACTTGTCCTGTGACTTCATACAGAAAGTCCAGCAACTATGCCCTTGTTAGAAGCATTTGCAAAGGTCCAGTGCTTTCATGGTAACCAGGGCAGCATTAATATTGTTCTTGAATTGTAACAACATAATCAGGCCTCCACTACATTGCCAAATTGAGTTTCAGAAAAAGAAGCTCAAGCAGGAAATGTGGGGAGTATGGAGATTCTGGAAAAACAGCTAAGCATGCACAGAACAGTGTGCTGGAGCACTGTTGTGACACAGTAACAAACCTCTGCTATACTTCTCTGGCCATTCTTTTTGTGCATCTTCAAACAGTGGACAGAGAAATGTTGGTTCAATGTTGGTCCCTGTGGGATGAATTTCAGATCCACAATTCCAAGACGAAAGCGAAAATAAAGGCATTCTCTTCATACTTGTACAAACTAAGACCTTTTCAGCTGACAGCTATGTCAGGTGGTTCAAATACACCCAAAGACCAACTCCATCTCCATCATCAAGGTTTTATAGAAGAACTCTGATGATGGAGACCAGGTGGGTCACTGAAATGGTGCATTGAACCATACAATACAGCTGTCATCACAAAAAAGCTTTTATTGAATTCTGTCACTGTGACAGCTTCAAGACATATCATTAGCTGGAAATTAACCTGTCCGTTCTGCTTCGGGTGCAAAGAGGACAGGCTCTTCCAGTGAGAAGGCTGTACTAACCCACATGTAATGTCCTTTGAAAGAAATTATGGAACTCTGATATTTTCTGTGATAATCTTCATACATGTTAAAATAATACTTCTTCTGAGCTACTGACTGTTGTAACTAAATAAATACAACCAGTTGCCATTAATTCCTGAAATTTTCCATACTTGTAACAGGACTTCCTTTAGTCAACTAACAATGTTTATACTACAGGCACAGAGTTTTACAGACTCCTCCTTTACTGCCCCATACAGGCCGAAAACTCTTACTGTGTGTGTAGGGCTATTAATTAGAAATGGATCTCAGCTGTGTTTCACCCCTGGTTAGTAATATGTGCTGTATAATAAAAGTGAATACAGAAGTGAGCAAGACAGAAAAATACTCAATTATTATACCAACTAATGCACTTATATAAAATTTACAGATTAAAACACTAAAACTGCTCTGACATGTTTCGGTCCTAGGACCATCATCAGGGAGCTTCTATTTCTTTGCCTTGCTAAAGTCACATTAAAAGCCACATTAAAACCAGTCATAAATTAACTTCGTTGTACTAGTAGGGTATTGTGGCAGCATGCCTGTAATATAAATTATACCAAGTAAGTATCATCAATTAAATACTAGAATAAACTTTGTATGCAAATAATTAGGCTTGCTGGACTGATGTGAGATTTATGCTTACCATGTTGTGTAATGTTATGTTACGAACAGTGCCCTGTTATGGACACGCATTCTGTGCTTCGCTACATGATACTGGCCATAAGTTAACGCAGAATGATTTTGTTGTGTTTATTAGTTCATAGAGGGGGTTGGAGTCACTGACCTGCTGTTCTGCAATCAGTATCCCGTGTTGGCGGAATGCTTGCACGTATAAGGCCTCCCAACAGTTCATATGTGTACCTTTTGAGCTTGTTTTCAGTAGTTGTACTGTGTCTACTATTGGTCTGTATTCATGTCTATATTGTAGGATATGTAATGCATAGGCTGATTGTGGGTTGGTTCTTATATATCTGACGTGTTCCCCATGTCTCACATTTATAGATCTTCCTGATTGCAATGGGAACCCCAATATCAAGTACAATGGCAGAGGTTTACTTACAATACATAGAAGAAATACATATGAAACAATGGCTGGGCAGTACAGAAATAATATACTATAAGAGATTTGTGGATGATATTATAATCATATATGATCAAAGTAAAACACAGGACAGAATAATCCTACATGAAATCAACAAGATAGACAAAAACCTTCAATTTAAAATATCTACAGAGGAAAGCAACACAATAAACTATTTAGATGTTACCATACATAGAAATAATAACAACATGGACATAAGGATCTACAGAAAGACCACAGGTACTGATACAACAATCCAATTTTCCTCTAACCATCCACATCAGCACAAAATTGTAGCATTCAGATACTATATAAATAGAATGATAACACTCCCCATCACAGAAAAATCCAGAAAAGGAGAATGGAAAACAATACTTGCCTTAGCAAAGAATAATGGATATCCCATACATGTCATAAATAATCTCAAAGAAAAACTGACAACCAAGAAACAAAAACACCAAAGACACCAACAACACCCCATAATAAATCAACATAAAAAAAAATGGGTAACATTCACTTACTTCAGCCCTATAATAAAATGTAACAATAACATGTTTAAACATTCCAATCTGAATATTGCATTTAGGGCAACCAACACCATCCAACAACAACTATCTAAAGAACAGACTAATAATAAAAATCCTAGTGGAATTTACAAACTGAAATGCAACACATGTAATAAGGTGTATGTTGGACAATCAGGAAGATCTATAAATGTGAGACATGGGGAACATATCAGATATATAAGAACCAACAACCCACAATCAGCCAATGAATTACATATCCTACAATATAGACATGAATACGGACCAATAGTAGACACAGTACAACTACTGAAAACATGCTCAAAAGGTACACATATGAACTGCTGGAAGGCCTTATACATGCAAGCATTCCGCCAACATGGGATACTGACTGCAGCTCAGCAGGTCGGTGACTCCAACCCCCTCTACAAACTAATAAACACAACAAAATCATTCTGCGTTAACTTATGGCCAATATCACGTAGCAAAGCACAGAATGCACATCCGTAACAGGGCACTCTTCGCAACATAACATCACACAACATGGTAAGCATAAATCTCACATCAGTCCAACAAGCCTAATTATTTGCATACAAAGTTTATTCTAGTATTTAATTGACGATACTTATTTGGTATAATTTATGTTACAGGCATGCTGCCACAATACCCTACTAGTACAACGAAGTTAATTTATAACTGGTTTTAATGTGGCTTTTAATGTGACTTTAACAAGGCAAAGAAATACAGCTCCCTGATGATGGTCCTAGGACCGAAACATGTCTGAGCAGTTTTAATGTTTTAATGTGTAAATTTTATATAAGTGCATTAGTCGGTACAATAATTGAGTGACTCGACAACATGCATGGTGTAACAATGAAAACAGAAAAATACAATTAAAAGCAGTGTCTGAAAATAAATGATGCTTCACTTACTGATAGCTGGTGCAATGCCACCAACAGAGTGTGGTCCTGGGATGTGTCCTGCCACAGCTGCGGCTTGGGCAGCAGCTGCTGCTTGAGCAGTTGCGGCCTGCTGCTGCATTTGCCGATGACACTGCCGTAGATCAAATACCTACAGACAAGAATTCACACATCCACAAAATAAAGACCGTGGAATGAGTAGCAGACATTAAATTGTCACGATTGACAATTCATTTTGTTATTACCAGCAAAGAACTGCAATGGAATCCATTCACAGGATACCTAAAGTACTGTTCTCTGGGTAAGAGCAGCTCAAGAATAAAACTCCAGTGTCTGCATTTTTTTTATATGACTACCTGCTGCTTAGGTACAGAAGTAACTCTCCAATAGGCATAAAGCTTGTGACTGAGTTTCTCTACTGCCAAGTTAAATTGTATATCTTCTGAGAACTTCACTCTCATCTGGGATTTCTTGTACCTATAACTGCAGCTAGGGTTCAGTAGCTATCAGTTTTGTCATATGTTTGTACAGTCATTAATGAAGAGTGTAGAAATGCTTCTCACTTTCAGATAAGTTCATTCATAACTGATGTTGAACACACAAAACAATTGCAGAGGAAACTTATGAACATGGGAGTCATTAAATTAAGTTCTGATATGAATAATGGAATGATATTCCTCATCACACAGGAGCTAATAATTAACGGTAAATATTGCAAAACAGAGGATAACCAAAAAACATGATCCCAGTAATACAAAGCACACAAGCCAACAAAAACACAAATGTTATACAGACAATGGACAAAACACCACAAAAAATATGGTAACTATAAGAAGCTTCAATACAAGTGCATTTCATCACCCAATTTAATGTACTACAAAGATGAAAAGGTAACACAGAGTATGATTTGAATACATCTGGGTATCCCAAGAGCTAAAGAAATACATGTAACACCCTACTAGGCTGATGATGCTCTGACATTACTTCAGAATTGGCAGGATAAATAAGAGTAACTTTTTCATCACAATCAGATTTGGGCCACCCGTAACTTTGAAATTTCAATTAATATGATTAATAAGACTGATGTCTTTGCTGGTAAGGATACAGAACAGTATCAGATCATAATTAATGATCAGAGCTTATACCAAGTACTGCTCTTCAAATATCTGGGACACGGTATCAGCTGTACCATAACAACCTAAAGGGAAAAGAGAGAGAGAGAGAGAGAGAGAGAGAAAGGATACAAAATTAAAATTTTGTAATGCCATGCCTCCTCCTGCATTGGATCACAACACAGATTGGGGAGGGGGGGGGGGGAAGCAGGAACGAGTTTTGTGTTATAGTAAAAAAGATGCACCCAATGAATGAATGCCAGTGACATTAGAAACAGACTACAGATTTTCTATGCACACAACAGAATACATGACTCCAGCAAACACAGGAAACAGAATGTGTGAAAAGGTAATAACCATTCCCAAGTGGAACAGTAAGAGGACCAAAGGAAATGTGGACTGACCTTTGAAGAGGGAGGGGAGACAATAGAGTGTTTCCAATTATTTATCTCTTCAGACCAGTCTGAAATACTTGGATTTTCACATTCTAAACTAATGTGTTCATTACAGCAGTATCACTGTTCACTTTGAGGATCTTTTGCATGTCTAACGTTTAAGATTTTTCATACATGAATGGCTATGATGTAAAAAGTGAAAATCTGAACAATCTATATTTCCCAAAATTACTAATAACATAGAACATTAAATATTTACAAGTTAATACCATCACTACTTAACCCAGCGAACCCCACATCCATTGTTCCCATATGTGTCACTGTCCCACAAGTATCATTCACTTTTTTTGGCCCCTGTCAATCAATAATTAGATGTGATGCTTTCTTCCTCAAAGTGTTGTTTTATCATGTTATCTGTTCAGCCTCTCAGGTGTTCTATAAGTCATGTGATTAGCTACAATGCAAATTGTAAGAAACACATTGTATGAAAGCCAAAAGTGAGTTTGAAAATTTCAGAAAATGGTAAACATAAAATCATTACCTTGATGTATGCACTTGGATAGATCTTGTGCACAGCATCTCCAGGAGCCCGTCCAGCTTCTCGATCCAGATAGTAACTTTGTACAAAAACTGAATGATCACTAAGACAGCGCAACCACACATCTCCCTCACCCCTGAGGTCCAGCTGTACACCTTTACCAATGTGTAACCTGGAACATAATCATGACATACAGTTCCTGCCACATAATCTTAAGAAAAGAAAAGCCCAAAGAAATGCAAACAGAAAAACAACAGCCATAATTTCACGAACTTAATGAATGAAGACAGCACACTTAAGACAGAAGTTTATTTGAAAGAAGTGGTTTTTGTGCTACACCATAAAGGCATTCGAAATCAGCTCTACATGCAGGTGACTGAGGAGCTTCAAGTTCCATCTACTTTAACCACAAGGAATGTCCTAGATACCCAATGAACGTGAGACTTGTTGAGGCCCAGTGCTGATAGGGAAACTTTAGTGAAGAGAAAAATCTCCTATCCTTACTTCAAGGTGGCACATCCCCACTGTGTTATTAAAAGAAATGAATCTTGCTATCACTAATGAATGAAGCAATATTCACCTCTTATCCTCACTGAACAAAACATTACACACAAACTAGTAACTCCACACGAAACTCTACATGTCTTGCATCAACGTTCATTAGTTATCGCCATCGACCCCCTGCTGAAGAAACTTTTTTCACCATCAGCATGCTGTTATTCACACCACACACACACACAAAAGTATGGTGCTTTTTTTTTGAACATCTATTACCAGACACCAATTCAGGGTCCTAATTAAGTGGCACAAGTTTTACTACCACATCATAAGGTAATGAGTGACTGTTTGTATTAATGACTGCATAAAATTAGGCTTATACATTTTCAAGTTATGTACTTTTGGACTTACGCAAATTTACAGAAGTAAAAAATAAATTTAAATAACATTTTTAAACAAACACCAAATTTTTCCTTCCAGGAATGACAGCGCAAAGAGACAAAGGTGTAAAAGAATGGGATGATAACATGCTTGGCCAATCATGTTCCAGCATGCTTGTGTTTGGATATCAATTGGAGTCCCTTGCACACACATACATATTTGAATATATGTATTCTCCATTCTAGCTGCAGTGGGCCGTCCAGAATGTAACTACTACGTGAGTTGAGGAGTGTGTGTTGTGGTGCCTCTCCAATGCCAAATAATTTACACAGATTGATCCACTGGTTAAAAAATTTAAAAGGATGGACCCACGCAGCATGCTTATCTCAGAAGTCCACTTCATTTCCATAACTTTAAGCAGTGAAATGGGGCAATGCTCTCCCGTTAAATGTACAACTTCTCCTCCGAAAGGGAAAACAATGTCCCTCAGTGGCCATTTAAATTGAACAGTGCTCTGACGACAGCCATATGTGAAAGGTTACAAATGGAACACAGGCTGAAAATTTTTAATGCATACCTAGCCTTTTCACTCTGTTCTGTGCGATGTACATTGCTAAGTGCTCCAAGACAGAACCGGTTACCTCCAGAAGGATCAACGTAACCATCTACTGTTACATTAGGACAGGAGGATGGCACTTTGAATGTTTCACCAACTTGCGTGTCCAACTCAAAGTATGCTACTGAACACCAGTACTCTGGTGCAGGTTGTGTTGAAAGCAAACCTGTCAAGGCAACATCAGAGCCAAGCTGCGCAGCACTGTGGCCCCCTGAAAATCAGATCAAAATTGAACCTCCCTAGTACTTACTTTCTAGACTGAATATCAAATATTGTGTTAAATATGCCATTAGATGACACGGATTACAGCAAGGTTAGAAATATTATTACTTTTTTTTATATACATGGGTCCGTGCATCATGAAATCGAATTTAATAACTGTCCAACATGATAAGATGTGACTTATTCAGTTTATTACATTTCTGTAGGAGCTATACATGTTTCGGGTGTTGACACCCATCATCAGGAGCTCGAACAACTGTAATTACAGCTGCTGGTATTGATTCACCAGATCTACTACCATCTGCTCTCAATGTTGTGTTGGAACTCAACAATGAGAGCAGATGGTGGTAGAGCTGGTTAATCAATACCAGAAGCTGTAATTACATTTGTACGAGCTCCTGATGATGGGTGTCAACGCCCGAAACATGTAGAGCTGGCTACAGAAATGTAATAAACTGAATAACTCGCATCTTGTTGGACAGTTATTAAATTAAATATTATGACATTCAAATGAAACTGAACAACAGAAATATTAAATTCATGCTTATACACATACAGGAATTTGAATCATCACAAAATCAACTACCTACATACAGATGCTAATGGGTCCAATATAAATTCTGAGTATGCTTCTCTTACATTTTATTACCAGACAATAATCACTTTCTAATAACCTGGGTGATGTGAAACACGATCAGGTGGTTGCATTCTTTGTGTAGGTCACAGTATTATTACCAGTCCATGTTTGTTACTTACAATATCCTGGGTGATGTGACCGAGGATCAGGTGGCTGCATACTTTGTGTGTAAGTCAGAGTATTATTGCCAGTCCATGTTCCTTGAGCTCCAGTAAATGGCTGCTGTTGCTGCTGTTGGTTTGGTGATGTACTGCTAAGTGTACCTAAAAGGAACAAGACAAAAATATTTCACATTACACACAGTCACCTCAACTTCTGGTGACTTTTTAATGAAGGCCTAAAGAAATGGGTGTAAAAGTCGAAACAACATTACCACATCAAAAAGCAATCCCGTGTATGGATATGTAGCAACAGTGACAACTTGTCCCATTTAAAATATCATTAAGACTGGCATTTAACATACTCAGCACTGCAGAAATGACATTCAACAAGCAGAAAAATGCAGTACAGCAATCACCCACTTATGGCATTCAATAATTCTACACAAGTTTATTCCTTACCACACTGCCAACCTCCTACATCACAAAACTATACTGTTTTTTTAATAACATTCCCATCTGCTGTCACGTGTGTAAGCTCAAATGTACCAAAATTCCTTTAATCTGTCATATGATAAACAGTAGATCCTGATAATCTGGCACTTGAGGAACGTAGACCCAAGACTGGAAGTTTTGCCGACCGTAATTTGTGGCAGACTCCAGTTGAAATGTGATGGTACACGGTGACGCATGGGAGGGGAAGTGAAGGGGAAACTGGTGAATGGAGTGGGTAGCCAGTACCCTTCACACTACCTCGGAACATAGTGCATGCAGCATTACTACCGCTGATGCGCACACCTCAGCTGCCAGTAGTCGATTTAACTGATGCCTCCGCCGATTTAAATGGACTTGTCCGTTTCGCCAAAAGACGAAACCTGGTTTCTGCACGTGTGCCGTCACATTTCAACTGGCCTCTACACATATTGATTCGGTGACTTTATCTTGGGTTATCTGGATGTTACATTACTAGCACAAACTTTCTCTAAAAGCAAAATACTTTATAAATTTTCATCAGCTGCTACTGTCTAACACCCAGTCGCAATGCAAGCAACCAGTAGGTCATACGACTTGTCTTGTGCCATCTTTAGTGTCACTGTGAATTTTATTTCCAATGTGTCATATGTGGCTTGTGTTACTCTGTTTGAACTATTATAATGACTTTGAAAGATTCAAAGATGAATAAACAAGGTCCTGCTGGCAAAAGAATAAATATAACCTCAACAATTCCACAGAAACTTGAAATAATTAGGAGGCTTAAAAAGTGGCAAAAACAGAGGTTATGGCATCATATGATGGATCGTGAGCCATTTGATACAAAGAAACAGAAGGACCAATAACGATCTTTTACAACATCCAGTGAAAATGCGAAGGACCTTTCCATGCTACAGGCACTAAAAGAGTCCAAGTGTAGACACAGTATCAAAACATCACCTAAAGACCTTAGGTCAGTACAGATATCATCTGATACTCCAGAATATCTGATAATCTGGCACCTGTCCAGTCCCATGCCTGCCACATTAATGGAACTGTATTATAATACTACTGAAGGTGTGTCAACAACCCAATAACCATAAGATTTATACTGCGTGTTCTGCGAATTTACGTGGCCAGAGAGATGAAACCACACCTCATCACTCATTATGTACTGGAACGGGTCTAAAAGGCCTGCGCAGATGCTATCCAGAAGCCACATGCAGTAATTTACTCATTTCACAACATCGGCCTCTTGTAACTGTTGCACAACCGTTACACGATATGGTTTGAGATCCAGACTCTTTAATACATGCCGGCACTTTGTCCTGCTTACATTAGCCTGCTGTGATAGTTTACGTGTTGACTTCTTCGGACTTTGCATAATCCTTTGGCGAATGTCATCAGTAACTTCTGGCATGTGAACTGAAGGGGGTCTTCATTTTGGGGCACTAGCCACAGAATCCGTAGCGCCACTTTTTAACTAATGCCTGTATGGCTCTCTTCATCGGAAGGACTTTACCCGCAAACATGCTCCCATAAATGTCACGGGTTTCCTTAATCAAAACCGTATTTATGTATGCTTCACAATCGCAAACTCTTTCCACTACCGAGCATGTCATCTTGCACAATATGGCACAGTGTTCTTCACTTAATGCAACATTCAACTAGACTGATGAGTCAATCAAGGCCAACAACATACAATCGAGGATGACCAGCGGTGGGGGGGAATGGTGACAGCACAACTGTTGACTAACTGTTCAAGCACTCTATGCAATATACATACTAATGCCAGAGAGAATATCACAAGGACATGTGCAAAATGGAAGGTGGGCTACTTTTTCGTTGCCCACCCTGTATAATGACACTGCTTTTAGAGTAATTTCTTACATTTTTGGAACATACATTACACAGGATAGAGGTCTACACCTTCAGCTAACTCAGGCTGAGGGCCAAACCTAGACCAGTCAGCAAAGACAAAGGCATAATATTTGGGTTAGGGCCTAATTCAAATGTTACCTGAACACTTTAAAGTTTCCTAGGCAATTCTTTTCTTACTTAGAAATATTTATTCATGGAGGCATTCATCTTATGCTCATGACAAAAGATTTACCAACTATCATACACAGATACAACATGTGTGCACTGACCAGGAAGTTAAAAATAGGATTGCATGGGCACACAATGGTGGTAAAATGAGAATTTATTTAGGAATAGACTTGGGAAATGGGGTTCTGTGAAGCTTTGGAAACAAATCCTGACAAGATTTTCTTCAAAATTTTCATACCTGCCCCCTTCCACAAATAGCCTGAGATAAAACACCTCCAGTATGTAAATTATACCTGATGATCTTGTGAGTATCATTATATTATCTGCTCAAGGATTACGGACATTTATACATTAAAATAAAAACAAACATTAATTACTGATGTCAGATCAGGCTTCATTTGATCTAGAATAAAAGGAAGATGACATCTGGTCCAGTAAAGGTAATACAGCTGAAGGTAAACTTGATGCTGGTCAAAGGCTCCTCATGCTATGTCATGTAAATAGTAAAATTCCAGCCCATACTGACCTCAACCATTAGCTACTTGCAAGGGGCAAATCTTCCACATACAGTCAAACATACATGGTTTAACCATTTAAAGTTCAGTGGTTATGTCTCCATGATGTATAATTCTAACACAAATAGCAATTACAGCATTAACCAATTAGTTTTTATAATGGAAACAGGGTTTGTTTTTGTGTGGTACTGCAAATATAATTCATGCTGATTTTACTTAAATTTAATTTGATCCATTAATGAGTCATCACCTTTTGTTAACCTTTTGGTATCTACAGTCAACTCACAGCATGACAGTGACAAAACTAACATGGAATAAAATCATTGCCAAGAATCTTTAGATGCGTCATCCCCGTTGTGTTTTATATATATATAATTGAGGAGGGGCTTCTGTTCAAGTCAAAACACAAGTAAGTTATGATTTTTTTTATTATACTGACGACATGTTTTGGCTTTGACAATGGGCCATCTTCAGGTAACAAGACATATGTTTGAGGATACTATACAATGTGATTTATAAAACGAGATATAATAAGCTTGATGAAATCTCGTTGTTCAATTTCTCTATAGTATACATTAGGAGTTTAAAATCTGGGATTATAACGTACACACAATAATAATAAAATCTAAAATATGTCACAGAGATGGTAAAAAATTATTTTTTTTGGATTGGAAAAGTCTGTTGAATCGAGCAGTGATGATTGTCGGATAAGGATAACACATTAGTGAAGTTATTATCTCCAGTATTCCTGGGTTCGTCTGTCTTGATGACCATGTGTAAGTTTAAAATTACACGCCATATAATTATCATATCATAGTCATCAAGACCGACGAAGCCAGGAATACTGGAGAAAATAACTTCACTAATGTGTTATCCTTATCCAACAATTATAACTGCTCGATTCAACAGGCTTCTTCAATCTAAAGAAAAAGAATTTTTTACCGTCTCCATGACATATTTTAGATTTTACTATTATTGTGTATACGTTACAATCCCAGATTTTAAACTTCTAATGTATATTATTGAGAAACTGAACGAGATCTCATCAAATTATAGCTTATTATATCTCATTTTATAAATCACACTGTTTAGTATCCTCAAATATATGTCTTGTGACCTGAAGATGGCCCATTGTCAAGTCCAAAACATGCTGTCAGCATAATAATAAAAAACATCATAACTAGTTGTGTTTTGACTTGAAGAGAAGCCCCTCCTCCACTGCCAAGAACATGCAAAATAATGGTGGCCATTCAGTCTTTTGCAGAATGTACTAGGAATCTTATTTTGGATCCAGAAATCATTATCAAGAAGTCACTGGTGGGAGATTGATGCACTTATGAACTACATCAGGACAGAAGTACTATAACTCTCACAACACTCCACTTTAGCTAACAATAATCTACGGGCCAGCAGTCATACAAACACAGCTTTTCAAGTAACCCTTATTCTGCTAACATGGAGAATATGGTGAGCTCCTAATAATGCCAGCAGATGGCAGATGGGATTTAATTTGGCGTTTAAAGGGTTAATGATAGGCCTTTCTCTTCTATTTATCTCTATATTGGTATATTAGGGTAAGTGGCTAATTATAGAAACAGGGCCTATAACTAGTCTAGAGCCTTCCTTTCTCTGCCATCCATTATTAACTCAAAAAATGTAAGCATTACTGAATATGAAGTCATGAACAATCATACCTGAGCTAGTAAAGCCATTCTGTTGAAGATGTGGTGATACTGGTGCAGCTGTAGGACTCTGTTGCTGACTGCCACCAAGGGATGCCGTAAGCACAACCTGCGTGTCTCCACTAGATGACAAACTGTCTGTTCCAAAGAAGGAGCCTGGTCCAGCAGCACCTGATGTTTGTGTAGGGGATACCAATGGACCTGAGGCAACTGTAGACTGTGCAGAGGTCACAGAGCCTTGCTGAGAAGTCAGTGTACTTGGTGTGCCACTTGTAGGAGATGTAACTGTATGCACCAAACCGTGAGCAGCTGCTCCAGCAGCACCAGCAGCTGAAGACAACACATGCTACATGTATCCATGGTTTTCATGCATATTTTAAGAGAATCCCTTATAATACAAGCAAAAACATAAAATTATATGAAACTACACACAACTTGCATAAAATAACTTAAAATTATAACAGTAATCTGTACGATCTGCAGAAACTCTGACTGTGCATACTGCGGCATAAATTGTTACCACTTTGTGTAATAGACGTAGGTCAAAGACATTAAGCATCTCATATAAACCTAAAATTTTACCTCAGTTAATCCTTTCAATTCACTTCCGCACAACACAGAAAAGTGCTACCATGAACACTATACGATATTGGGATAGTTGTCTAAATTTTGAACTTCTGTCATAACTATCTTTGGTTTTTCTTTCAAGCTGCATGATACTCATTGGACTGAGGTATTGAATATCAATAACAAGTGAAAATTACAAGCTGTATTTACTTACACTTCATGAAGATACATAGCTGCCAATTATTATTACATCATAATTAACTGTTACACCACACAAGATTGACAGAAGTGTGCCCTTATAGTCAATACTTAAAACAACATACCACATTAAATAACAGCACATAACATACAATGTTCATCCCATTACAAGCTTTGTTTCTGCCAAATAACTTTTCATAAAGAGAGTATTTCGAAAGTCTACATGTACTGTTCACGTATTTCCTGTCTTTATGGTACACAAAGGCTCATTACTGTCACCACAAAACTCAAAAAGTGGAGACAATACAATACAATTTTCATTTTCATAATTTATTTCCTCAAGACAAATTTTAATGCTGCTATCCCACCTGTATCTCATTATGCTAAAAACATGTTCTAATTTAAACAGAAAAAGGGAGTATCTGTAATTGATATGTTTTGCCCAAAACACCCACTTGCAATTTTACTTGACTTGAACACTTAATACAAAATTTCATCTAACAACGAAAGAAGGTGCATGTTGGTACGTGTATGTGTTTGTGACAGCCACATCTACTTAAATATATATATATATATAGGAACCTGCAATTTTGGCAGCAATATTACGAGATTCAGATTGGACCACTTCGTTTCTTTCTCCCAGGATGCATTAAAATTTAAGTTAAGCAAGAAACGTAAAGTTGCTGCATTATTGAATATTCTGGATTATCAAATGGTACCTAATCTGACCTAAGTTCTTAAAGGTAATTATTTGTTACTGCTGTAAAACTAATCAGAGGAGTATTCCATTTGGACATCCCCTTCATTTGCTGGTTCTAAGTCATGAGGGTCCCATTCTGTATTTTCTGGTACAAAAGAAAAAACTTCCGGTCTTGGGAGTAATCTCCTCAACTGCTGGATTATCAGGATTTCCATATTAGTGAGTGTCAGATTAAAGGAATTTTGCTGTATGTGCTACACTAACACACATCACAGGATGACAGATACAGTGACACACAAACACACACACCAAGGAACGTAATGCCATATGCTCAGTATCCTTAAAAAATAACATGAGCTAAAGATTAGTAAGTAGAAACCCTCTCTTTAGCAAGTATGCTTAAGGAATACCACCAATACTGCACATTTTTAAAAGATAAAAGTGCACTTCATGTGGTAAAACAGCCGCATTTCTAAAAAAAGAAATGCTCTCTGTACAATTCTGTGCCATCCATTACTGACCTGCAAGGGTTACTAGAGGGTTAAGACAATGCTACCTTGACAATAAAAAAAATTGGAAGAAAATTTCTTTGCAGGGACATTAGGGATATACTGTATGTCTTACATAAAACAATATGAAATTAACATGTCAGAGCACTGATTTGTGTATGAACTAGGCATAAAATGTGCCATGACAAAAAAGACAATGCCATATAATGCACTTTTACATCCTCAGAATTCAAGGGAAAGTTAATTTTTCATATGTTTCATGTGTGTGCATTATGCATTCTCAAGCTATAATACATTACCTGTTCCTACTAGTCATGGAATCTTCACAGATCGCCATAATCCTAGTGCAGAAAGTTAATATTATCCCATTTCCTCAGTAATGCATTTTCATTCTTAAGTTTCACTTTTAAAAATAGACTGCAGTGAATGTTATAGAAAATATGCTGAAATTAAAAATGATGTCATTTTCTCTGGATGGGAAAAGCTTACAATGTGATAGCCTGGAAGGCACCCATGTGGAACGTGGACAGGTGTCTGGTGGTGGTGGTGGTGGTGGCTGTGGCTCCATCTTGGTGGTCCGCCCAGCCCCAGGAGCTCCGAACAGAGCAACGGAGTCACCTGCTAAGACAAGTGATAGTGCGTGTGCTGCTAACTCAACTAAACCAAAACAAAGCCCATAAAAACTCAACAATAACAAACTAAAAGTAACAGAACACTAGATTATACTGCATACCAGTGACTGAAAATTGGAAAGCCATGCAAATAATTCATCCAACTGCTGCTACCAAAGACAAAACACAGGTTTATGAACAATGCAGCCTTTAATATTCAGCTGCCTCAATTAAATCCCTTAAAACATTGAAGACTGCAAACAAATGTACCTACAGAGGAAAAGAGAGTGAGCAGAATTCAAGACCAGACTGCATCAGCTTTCTCAGTAACAGACACGAAGGAAGAAGCATTTTATTTAATGATGCCATCAGTTGCTATGATTATACAGTGCTGGCATAAGATAGAAGAAATATCCACATGGAACACTGGTGGAATAATAGAAAGTATAGTTCACCATATGACATGCCATATGGGCAGAGAGGGGGAGTAGAGGTACAGATCTTCTCTTTCTGTACCCTCATCGCAGATGGTGGTGTGTGGTGGAATTAATAATGACAGGGGAAAACTGAGGTATGGGGGGGGGGACCTGCCACTTTGATCACCACAAATCCCACATGGACTGATACAGAATGAAACTGAGGTCTTCACAGTGGGAAAAACACACAAGACAGACCAATGGAAGACTGTGAGGAGTCATATGTAGCATACTGCAGCAGTTGCCAAAGTCATGTAGCACACTTTGCACACAGTGCATATAGTGAATGTGTAACATATGGCACTATATTCATCTGTATGTTATATCTCGCAACCTTGTTCATCAATCTGAAATGTGCAAAAAGACCTGGATCTTGCCAACATTCAAGTCTACTATACTGGGAGAAGAGGATAACTCAAAATGTGCAAGTATGGAATAATAACATATAGACAAGAAATGGTATATTGTGGCATGCTCCCACATTCTGAGTTCTTATTAGCAATAGTAAGTTCCATTCCAACCATAGATAACCCTTACACTGGAGAGTAAGCAACCCTGGATACAAATCATAAAGCATATTTTCATACTACAGCCTTCAAGTCCAACAAAACTACTGCTGGTACCATTACCTAAATACTGTAAATTTAAAATCAAGTAGCACAACTCAGTTTAGATCATAAGCTAGCATGTTGGACCTATACACAGATATCCATACATGTCCACCCCCTCCCCCCCCCGGTGAGTATTATTATTATTATTATTGCTGCTGCTGCTCTTGTAATCGTTAGTACTACCGCCATTACTATTAATGCTGCTGCAGACATGCTGATGACAAAGACAATGACTATGACAATGATGGCCCCTGGGCAAAAATTAGCAGACATAACCTCAGTTCTGCAATATCACCACATTTTTAACCGTTCACTAATAAACAATATTTTGTCTGCATTTCCTTTTTTCTACCGCCATACCAAATTTTATATGCCTTGCTCAAAAGATAAATTGGTTACAGCCACCAAACCACAAGCTCAATTCAGATTTCTTTCAGTGACCATTTTACTACAACAAAAATTCTTCAAATAATGCTGCATAGCTTTCATTACAATGCACAATCTCACAGCACTCACCTGCCTACCTCCACTAGCTTTGGTGGTTCAGAGTAAGGCAGGGTCAGCTGCATATCACCCCTGGAGTCTGGGGTGCTGGGCTTACCTCAACCTAATCGAGGACACAGCAGTATACTGATGCAGCTTCAAAAGCTGGATCCCATATGCGGTATGGAGAACAATGTTATCGGGCCACCATTTAGCTCTGAACCCAAGTTTTGGATTATTATGTTAACTAGAGAGGCGCGGACCAGGGGACCTAAGTCTCCACCTGCAGTTAAAGGGCCCATCTGGTATACAGATGGGTCAAAAACATGGAGTGGGGCTGGTGCTGGAGTCTAGGGGAAATCCTTGGGAACAGGGCTCATTGTCTCTCTAGGAAGATATGCTACAGTTTTCCAGGTTGAGATGTAGTTATCTTGACCTGTGTTTACAAAATTCAAATGAACATTAGGTCAGATAAATACATAAGCATCTGCTCTACAGTCAAGCAGCTTTGACAGCTATTCAGGCTGCTAAAACATCCCAATAGGTACAGAAGTGCCAAAGGGTGTTAAATGACATATGCACCCCAGATATTCTGGGATATGTGGAAATGAAACTGCCAATGAGCTCACACAGGAGAATTCTGTTCACCTATTTTTGGACCAGAGCCAGCCTTGGGGATCTTGAGGCAGAATATAAAGAAAAAGATCAAGCGTTGGCTTGTTAACCAGCATAAGATTTTGTGGAAAGGTCTTACCTGCATGTCAAAGGCCCAAGTGCATCAGAAACAAAAGGTCTTGAGCCCACTGTCCATTCTACTCTATTCTATTCTACACAAAATCTGAAGATCCTAAATTAACCCTTATCCTGCTAATGTTAGCAAATGGCAGATGGGATTTAACTCAGTGTTTAAAGGGTTAAATGATTAATCTTTTTAAGAAGCTCAAGCAGTGGATACTGACATGACCTTCAAATCTTATGAGTTCTGGTAAGAGTTAGTTCAACCATGTGTTTGGTCCTAATGATAAGTACTGAAATTATGAGAAAGCGATTTAACTAAAAACCATCACTAAACATTAATGGCTGCAAACCAACAATTCAAAGTGCCCCACCCAATTTTTAAAAACCACTACTTTCAGGAAAGTGGATGAAACAAAAACTGTGTGTAGATTGAGAAATTATCACTACTTGGAATACATGCTATTGTTCCCTTTACCTGTCTGCTGCTGCTGTAGGCCCAGAGAGAACTGGGATGGGGGAGGGTGATGTTGTATCGTTTGTGGTACGGCATGACTGACTCCTACATCTCCATCCACTTCCATACCACTGCCAGCCACAACACCAGCAGAGTACTCGTCCTTCACCAATCGACTTGATCCAGATTGTAGGGATAACCCAGAGAGATCTGTGAATATCAATCAGACTCCTAAAACAGACTATTAAATTAAAAATTATTTACATGGAGCTCTGAAGGAATGGGAAGTCATGTCACTAATCGCTGGAATAAAAATTTTTAAATGAACTTGTCCTAAAATCATGAGATATCCCATAAAAATTAAGTTTTGTAGGCTGGAAAGATGCGAATTAATAATCTCATTTTCATTATCCAAATTAGTGAGCAGGATGGTTCAAGCAGTTAAGGCTTCTGACCTGTATTCAAGACATACCCAGTTCAAATCTTAGCTGGGGCACCAACTAAACATATAACTCTGTGGTTTTCCTCAGTCTGTCCATGTAATTGCTTAGATAATATCTTAAAATCAGGCCACAACTGCTTCTTTCTGTGACCTTTCCTATTCATTACCATTGCTATCCAGTCATTTAATGGTGAATTACTGACACTGTTAAAAAAATACAAATATTACCCAAATTCGATGACACATACATGTAAAGTGGCAATCCAAGCTATTCAGTTTAAAATAAACATTCAAAATGAAAATTTTTTAAACCTTCCTTCCCAATTTCATCACATTCAGTCAGAGGGAGAAGTGCTGTTCAACATCTGCAGTAGCAAACACAAAAAGTTAAAAGATAATTCATTTCAGTGTGTATGCAAACTAGGTTTAAATTACAACACACTGGCTATTTTAAATTTAAAAGCATTATACTAAAACCTTTATCAAAGCAATATTTATACATATCAGAAAATACAAACATACTTTAACATCTGCAATCACTAACACTGTAATTAGTTTCATTACAGTAAACTTTAAAGAGCCAATGGAGTTAAGTGTAATAACATTAACTGAACATTTTGACATTTCAGGCTTCCATTGCAGTGTAGATGAAATCTTCACTTTTCTGGGTTGCAATGCAAATATGTTGGTAGTTGTTTAACTATGTTTTAGGACAGCAAGCAGTCACAGACCTGGACTGCTTGACACTTGAAGATGGAATTGTTAGGCTGTCCCGAAACATTGGTAAACTACCAACATACATAGCCTAACAATCCAGATGGGTGATGATGTCAACTGTAAACTGTTTCACATTCAGTACCATGCTGTATGTTTATTTACTTATTTACCATTTATTTAATGGTGCAATCAGTATCTCAACTTGTGTAATGTGAAATGGCAGGTTCATTAGTGAATAGCATGTTTGTGTGTATCTATGAACATAATGTGTGCACATACATACATACACATCTAAGCAAGGCAGTGTGTATGCAGTACATACGTACATGTTTTCGAATGCATGTGCATACAAGGGATTTTCAATAAGCAAGGCTCCCTAAGTTATAAAAATTAAATGAGAGTCCATTACCACATTCAGTATTCACTAAGGTACCATTATTTTTCAACATAATCCCTAAGCACACTGATGCATAGTACAAGTTTAGGAATTTGGTCACAACAAAATCAGCCTACTAACAGGGAAAACAGATACACCTTTCACTCCTCAAACAAAACAGGCTGGAATACACTATGTGCCCCTGGAGTTGAGTGGGGAAAAACCACTTCGATGACTTCCAGTTCCACAGCAATAACAAAGAGAAAATGGCTCTTCATGAATGGCTGTAAATGTACAAGCCCAATTTCTACTGTAACAGAATTTTTAAAGTCATGCCAAGATGGGACATATGCACCAGTGTGCTCAGGGATTATGTTAACCCTTTGGCGCCGAACGACATATATATATATGTCGTACAGTGAGACCTTTAAATGGCCGAACGGCCATTAAAGTGGACAGGGGGATTTAATTCCGGCGCGAAAGATAAAATTCTGGCGTCAAAGGGTTAAAAACAACATGTCAGTGGAATAAATGAGCTAAGCTGTCACTTTAAAGACTTTTCATGTAATTTTGATGACCTACAAAACCTTCCACATTGAACATTATATGTATACATTAAATTTGAAAAAACATGGCCATGGCTTCTTCTGAGATAATATCCTGGTATCTGCTTTTTGTACTGAGGAAAACCACAAAATACTCAGAACAGTTAGTGACCTAGCTCAGATTCAAACTGGGTTCTTCCAAGATGTTTGTATGTTACTACTTGAGTCAATCTGCTCAGTGTAGCTTGTCGGCATTCTGACAGCTACAAATATGCTATGATGCAGCAAGAAATCAATGTCCTCCACAAAATCAGCAGCTGCTTTCACAACAAAAATGCAAGATACAGACAGGTGACTTTACCCAGAATACGACTCTTTTTTCCATCTTCACCTTCAATTGTTCTCCACTTCAAGCCTTTCAGTATGGACTGATAAAATATATCTTGTATTCACAATTTTTATGCATTATCCTTCCTGTCAAGTAACATGAGTCCATCCATGTGTCACAGACATTCTTTACATATCAAGTTTGTAATTAACGTCATAATGAATTCCATTACCATGTAATGACCCAAGCTCTCAGGGGTTAAGTATTAGCAATGTCCTTTCAGCATACTATTCAACTTGCAGATATGAAAAGCTCAGAGGAGGATGGGAAACATCGTAATTGGCAACATGAGAGCATAAAACATATGAGAGTCATACCCAGAATGTTTAAAGAAAATAAGAAAAGCATAAGACACACCTATTCCTGGTGATACTACACGTTCATAATGGTATGGATTTACACATACTGAATCACACTTCAGGTCAAATGCAAACTGGCAATACTTCACATGCTTCAACTCGTTCTTGTGTAAATCTGGCCAGCGCCAAATCCTTGCATAGATGACATGAGGAAATCCCTTGCGTCCTGCCACCTGCAAGTCACATGACAACACAATCACTCCATCATATGAAAGCTCCTCAAATTCAAACTTACAAAATACATGTACAAGAGCACAAAGCAGTCAAATGAAATGAAATATTTACTTTTTGATATTGTATGTACCGTGCCTCTTATGATGAATTAGTCTGCAGAACCAACTTTACATACACTAAATGTATTCTTCACACATTATCAGTTCTCCATGTTGCAGCACACCACACACACCATCTTTAGAGAATTTTTGTGGTTATCAAATGGTACGTGAGGTGTGCCAAAACATGTTGCAGAACTGATAACACGTGAATACACTTCATGCATGTAAAGTAGGTTCTATGAACTAATTTATTTATTGAGTCTCAAAACATTTTTCCTTATATCAGACATCTAACACCAAGTTTTTATCTCAGCACTTAACCATTATATTTAGTTACTAATTTCTATCATTATCTTACACCATTTATTCAATAAATAAGAAAGTTATAACCTATATTATTCTACAAAATAAAGCATTTCAATTTACAATGCTTCCCCTTCCTCCTCTTCTAGATTTCACAAAGTTTTTTTACTTGGTTTTCCCACCTGCATTTCGCCTTGCACAAAAGTCTGCCTAGGTCTTTCAATTCTATACTTTCGGAACAATTATTTATTTTCTTGTACGCTATTTCTTTATGTTTTAACCATTAATCATTCACATAATAAAAACAACTTTTACAATGACTACTTGCAATACTGACTAAAATCCACAAGAATGAATATAAAGCAAAGTTACTTCTGGTATGCGTCATTGGAATTTTTCATTGACATAAAATCCTTCCGATCGCACTATGGCCCTGGGGTCGACTCAGCCTCATAACAGAAACGAGTACTAGAAGCATTTCCTGGGGGTAAAGGCGGCCGGTGCGTAAGGCTGATAACCTTACCACCATCCTGTGCCATTGTCATGAAATCTGGGAACCTTAACTTCCTGGAACCCTCTGGACCACTCCAGGCCTGTAACGGGACTGCTTTATCTTTACTTCCAATATCAAGCAATTTATCCAAACACACAGCCTCAAACATAACCTGCTATACTAAGTGATAGTGCACGAAGAAGACACCTTCCATTGCAAACTAAACATCTCTGACAGGCTATCGCCAATTTCATTACAATTTTTTTTTTATTTAGCATGGTACATAACTACTTGCATAACAATTTCTTCCCCCCTACATCTGTCATAGGTTGATAAATGTACAACTGTAAGAGTTTACAATATTTTAAATAGTCCTTCCACTTAAGATCTGGAGATGATCATCTCCAAAAGCAATATATCTATTCAGCTCTTAGAACCATATAATTAGTACAAAACAACCTGGTGTATAAAATATTTAAACCTACACTTGTGAGGTCTTGTAAAATATTTCAATTTCTGAGTCTTTTTTTTTTTTACTTCAAAGTGGTAAGTGGATGATACAAAGCTGAAATTTGGTGTCCTTAGTAAGTGGTTTTGAGAAAAAGCTTCAGTTATGCCTGAAGCTTTTGTACTAAGCTCAAGTGCAGATATGAAGAACTACACCCAGGATACTGAGGTGGGGGGGTTGTTGAAACCTGAAGTCTCAAAATATCCCTCATGTCTATGTTAAACCATATGTAAAAAACTGTCATGTTGCTGAACCACAGGCCTTTTGAGTGGAACTCCTCCTCTCCCAGACAGACATAAAATTTTCTCAAGTGATTACACAGAAAAAGAAATCTTATTACAATTATAATGAACTACCACCAAACAAAATTAACCATAAATAATTAATCTCTGTGGCATCCCATTGTCCTAAATCACAAATATACAATACAACAAACTTTGCCATCTGCTCAACTATGGCCTTTATTATCACCAAGGTTTGCTACATCCTTTGACTATCACTAGTTATCCTAAGGCAAGTCTCTTAAACACACACAAATGTACTTGTACACTACTAACTGTTCAAATTTGTTCAAAAAATTATTTTAAGTTCTGCATATGCTTAGGCTGCTTTGGTATTGGGTAGGGGAACACTTGCACTTTGTTGGATTTTACGGACAAATGGAATGTGCAGGGCAAAAAATGGGGACCTTGATTTTTTTACCTGACAACTCACAGTATCAAAGGAATTCTCAAAAGCTTGTCCAAACCACTGTTTGTTGTGATGCAACAATGAGACAAGTCACACATTTCTGTCTCTGAAACTGGTGTTTTCAAAATATTCTGCCCTACTTAACAACATACTGTTGCAGTCCATTAACTTCTCAGCTGATGGAAAAATCTCCATTCTAATAATGATGTTGCTGATAGGAATTAGGGTTGTGTGCCATGGCGGAAAATTTTGAATCCCCACAATGTCATGTACCAACACTACAAGGGGATGAACCTACCCCTCCTCCCAAACAGAAAATTATTTTACAGCCACCAGTTGGAATGATCTTTATGACAATGCACGGTACTGACTGTATGCACTTTAGACTCGAGTAAACATGAGAGGATAATATTAAGATGGATATTTAAAAATGGTATAAGGATGGGGATGCATCTGGCTCAAGACGGCAACAACTGGTGTGCTCTCATGCACAACAGCAATAAAATCTTACAATGAAACATCATTAAATGTGCACATATTACCCACTCAAAGCAAAACCATGCATGAACACATTCTTATATGGATAACAAACATATTTTTATTTAAACAATAAGAATGAAATTTGATTCAAAATTAATGGTAATAAAACTTGTGTTCCATACCACGTGAGAATTTTATTGAATGTATGACCTTCCAAAGCACCCTGCTTCATGGGGTCAGTTGGATGGCTCCTTACATGGCACTATTAAAATGTGCACAAAATACACATGTTAAAGTAACATGGTGCCAAAAATATGCTTTTGTGCTTTAAATCAAGATTATGTTACAACCTACACAACTGCATACTTCGTGTTTTCAGTCACAATACAACACGAAGGGAGAACTGAACTTACAATACACAGATCCTTTACTGGCCTAAGCCCAGAATGTGGAACATGGCTTGCATGAGGTTTGGTTTGTTCATATACAGTGCCATTACTCTAAGTGACCTCAACTACTAGTCACTTCCCACCAGCTTGTTGATGATGTATATCAAATCCACTTGCCAGCCATTCCCACAATGTTTATCAGACAGGTTGCAATGTCCCTGTGACCCATCTGCAGTCACTATGCACATTTATGTATCAGTAAATTAGTGCTATTCTGAAGACATCCCTAAAAAAGCCTCTGGCATGAATTGCACACCTAATGGGTATGTGTATACGTCACGCCCCCTACCTACATTAAAAGAGGTGAATAACCCTGCTACTAATGCCTTTCTTTCCTTATGAAATGTGGAATGCAGATTATACACACATTCAATGATTTCAGATATAATGAAAATAAATTATAAACACAAATAAAGCTTGTACTGGGAAGAACTTACAAATATCACACTCCTTCAGATGCTTCAATACATAGGCTGATGCCAACAAGAGCTCTTAATTAAAAGTTACACAGTTATGCGACCTACTTCTATACACAATTTCCACTACACCTCAATAAACTGCTACAAAGGTTTCGAATGCTGAAACCAGGAAATATGCATATCTAGGCAAAGAATATTCAAATTCACTTTCTCTTGCAAGTAATAACAAAAAATCCAAACATATTACAGATGTCAGTTCATAAAGTCAATAAATTAACAAACAAATACTGGATGGCAATTCCAGTGCAAGGATCATTGTAGAGTACCAAGACACAGAATTTACTTAACCACCTGCTATTGATTACAAACCCTGTTCAATTTATAACATGTCATGGTTAATTTATACATGTTAGATACATGAACTTGTAATAAACCTGTTACAATATTTTTCTACTGTACAAGCAGCTCAGAACCACTTGAAGGACATGAATATCGAACTGCAACATTCACCATATCACAAAACGAAGATTTATACCTGCAGCCTGCCATCCAGAGTCCGCTGTATAGTCACACACTTGCTTGGATGAGCTCCATTTGTTGTAATAGCTGTTATTAAACTATCCAATTCATCACGCTTTTCCTGAAAGTATGAAAAATACACTACCTCATCAAATAATTCTGACATGCATGAATGTAAAATATATCACACCATTTAAAAATGTAATTACCTTTAACTTCTTTACCAGACTCTCAATAGCTCGCTTGGCAAATCCTTCAGATTCACCACCCTGCCGATGGCACATGAGGCTGTGTACAATACTGAGACAAGCGTCTGCGGACGTCGGGGCATTTGATGTTATGGCAGTCATCTCGTGTGCTGAAAACACAATGCAAGTAATCTGTAACACATATGATATTGAAACTCGGCAGGTTACAACTAAAAATAAAATTTATGACCTCAGTTACGTACCCTTAATTCTTCCTACGCCTACTTCAACCTGATGAGTGTAGGAGAAAAGATTCCACTATTCTTGAATATTACCGTATTAATGAGGTACCACATTTATAATAAGAAAATTTAAAAATTATTGTCACTATAAATAAAGCTGTAGTTACATAGTTTCACATTTTCATGACACGGAAATCTTCAAACTAACGCGTTTCTCATGAAATGATTGGTCACAGAAAAGCCAAACCTTCTGTTGTTGCAGGGCTGTAGAGGTGTCCACCGCCAGCAAAGCCTACCATTCTTCTTGAGGACTAGTCGCAAACGTTTGTAAATGATGCATATACAGTTCTATACCTAAGAACACATCAAAAACATTTTATCTTCCTCTTCAGGTATGAGTACCGATGCTAACTCTTCACTTACAAGTAACGTGAAAAGACTAATTATACACTACACACCACTTCCACTGCCACCATTAGAAACAAAGCTCCGCAAATGTCGCATTTCTTCCCGACGGGCAACCTAACATTCCCACAATCCCTGTACAAACATCACCTGAAAAATGTAACTGGCGACATACCACTTCAAACGCTTATCTTTTCAATCAGTTCCATAAAAAGTACTATTTTCGTCCCAACTTGTGGGCAGAATTATTTTTCACAGTCCATATTATCCTAAAATATTAAAATTATTCCCAATCTATTTGAAGCAGTTGGCCAAACTGCACTTCATATGCGCGCAAAACAAGGGTGCTTTTGTTTGAAAATAGTACACGGCTGTGATGTTCGAGAGTAATTGCCAAACGCACCAAAAAAGTAACCACGGATTAGTGGCGGTATTGAAAGACGTATTGATAGTCCAGAAATGCTTCGTTTCTGTATTCGAGTTGCGTGGTCAATTAATGTCTGTTTTTCCTATGTCTGGAAGAGTTTTCGTAACCTGACACCCGAAACCAGAACCAGGAAACCGCTGGGAACACCGTTTTTCGCTTTAAATTGGCACAGACTTTCGAACAGCAACTCACTTCAAGTAACTGCATTCCGGATTGTTCAGACAAATTTATTCTCCTCTTGAACGCCAAAAAACACGTATAGTTTTAAAAGGTCTAGTGTCCCAGGTGACCAACATTCGAGCGCAACTCTCAGTGCAAGCCTAACACACCCCACTGTTTGTAGCACCGACCAACTGGTTACCCTGAGGTCAATCGTCAGTAACCGTCCTTACATCCAGATTTCTGTAAATAACTGTAATACGGTTAAATCACTCTTCTTCATAGTTCACAGTTATTATTTTCTTTCCATTGATCCAGTTTTTTTTGCATGGAACATAATGATATGGAAATTGTCCTACATATTCACATTTACAAAAGAAAAAATGTTTATCATACATCAACAAATCCAAAAATATTTGTCAAAGATAGATACAACTTTGTATTATTTGTACAATAAATTAATTAGAATAACACTGTACAAGAACAAGAATAAATAAATAAAATAACAATACAGTGATCTAGATTTATAAAAAGACCAAGATTCTATTTATTGTTGTAATTAAAATACTCTTCTTCTATTGAATAAAATGAATGTAGATTAAATCCCTTTAAAGTAGGTTTGAATAGTTTTATTTAATTAGATTTTTATGTTTATTGGGAGGTGGTTAATACCTAACTTTATTCCAAAAAAATAAGCTCCCTTTTGAAGTGCAGTCAAATTGGCCTTTGAAAGTTGTAAATTTGTATTTTATCTTGTATTAAAATCATGAATTTAATTGTTAGTTGCATATACTTCCCTATTCTTCACCACAAACAATAATAAAAATATATATATATATATATATATTGTAAGAACATGGGTAAAATTTCTGATTTTTCAAACAACTGTCTATAAGAGTCTCTGTATCTGGACTTAGTAATAATTTAAAGATTCGTTTTTGAATCTTAGAATCATTATTACTGTAAAATGAATTCCCCTCCAAAATTATATCACAGGTTCTTATTGAATGTACATACGAAATACAAAGCGTTCTTAAAGTTTTTTCTGCCATAAGGGGTGTGACAGTCCAATAGTACAACTGGCAGTGCTCAGCCTTGACAGTAATTCAGCAATAGTCAAACCAAGAAACTTAACATTTGTGGTGTCGGTAAAATACTTATTTAATAACGTGATATTTAAATCAAATTTGACCATTCTTAGTTCTAAATTGCAAGAAATAGGTTTTATTAAAGTTCAAGTACAACAAGTTACTCCAAAGCAATGCATTAATATCAGCCAAGACAGTATTTACTTCAGCAAAAATTCCACAGAAGTGGGATTGCTAATTATTACACCTGGACCATCAGCACTCACTTAGCATTTTTAGATGTTAATATGGACAAATCCTTTACAAATAATACAAGTAAGGGACCAAGAATTGCTCCTTGTGGTACGCCATGTTTAACTAGTTCCCAACTTGAATAACTATTATTACTAGCATTATTATTATGTATTGTAACTCTCTGTGAGGTTGGCTTTAAATTTCCCTATTATTCCGTATTGTTCTAATTTTGACAATAATAATTCATGATTTATGTAATCAAATTCCTTCTTTAAGTCACTGACTATACCAATCCCCCCCCAGTAAATAATTTGATTATTAATGTATAAGAACCATTGTCAATGGATAATCCACTGTTAAATCCATACTGTTCCTTTGCATGTATCTGATTTTGGACCATGTATTGGTACATTCTTGAATAAACAATCTTCTCAAGGACTAGAAAAGGATGTTTATAAAGCTATTGGTCTGAAGTTTGTGATATTAAATCTGTCACCCCGTTTCAAAAATTAGTTTCACAATTGACAATTTTCCTCCAGATGGAAAAATGCCCAATTCAAGAGATTTATTACAAATTTGGGTTACAGGGGAATTGATGGAGTACTCCATTTTTTAATTTTAACTGAGACTTCATCATAGCCATGGCAATTTTTTGTTTTTACCGATTTTATAATCTTACCTATCTCAAGAGTTGATGTGTAGCTGAATTTAATACTAGAATTGAATTTTGGATCCTTTCTTATTCCACCTACTAGTGTTTTCCTGTCTACAACATAATAGCGAGACCAACAATCTTACATACACTTATGTTACATCTACCATTCTATGGTTTAATTATACAATGTTCTTTTACATCCTGGGCATCAATTTCCCTTGAATCTGGAAGCAGTTTTGTGAAGATTCGAGGGGTATGAAAGATTTAAGCATGTGCAAGGAACTGTGTGGATACTTTTGTGTAAGGGCGGAAGGTAACGAAAATTTTATTTGTTAACACTCCGATTGCTGATACACTATCACTGTTTCAAAATATTCCAGG
>Ga0131853_10002849_pt1 | contig 30990 bp, 30 predicted proteins | sample TergutLab28metaG_FD_92764 | JGI IMG/M metagenome (GOLD analysis project Ga0131853, IMG submission 92764) | Labiotermes labralis P1 segment gut microbial communities from Petit-Saut dam, French Guiana - Lab288 P1 (version 2) (version 2) | ecosystem: Host-associated > Arthropoda: Insects >... | reverse complement strand
GCATTTTTTGACTGGTGGTTCTATTCCGAAGAAGGTCAAGTTTTGTCCAACTGGGGCGTAGAAGGTGAAACATTCTATACCGAAGGCGGCAGACGCGTATTTACAGACAGATTGCTGGCTTCACCTGCAGGCGCACCGCGTCAGGCTCAAATAGACTATGGTCTGTTCCATGCTAACTTCATGGGAACATGGGCAACCGATCGTTACGGCGAATATGCCGGGCCAACGGCAACAGCATATGCTGCTCAGCTAAACGCAATGGGCCGTTTCCATCCGGGCCCACCATCTCCACTGTTGGATCAAGATGACATGGAGCATATGGCCGAACTTAATGCGCCAATTTTAGATATCGTTGACAGAGCAAGATCAGGATTTATCCTTGGCGATATGGATATTGAAGCGGATTGGGATGCCTATGTAGCTGATATTTATTCAAGAGGTATTCAAGAAATCGTTGATATGCATAATAGAGGGATTGGTCGATAGATCGATTGACTTGACTATGTGACAATGTTTTGCAAAATGAGAGAAGGCTTGCGATAAGTGAGTCTTCTCTCATTTTTTGCTGTGGTTTTTTAAGCAAATAAAAGGCGCCGTTTTGGGGAAACATACTTGCTATAATTCTGAAAAGGTCCGGTGGCTTATTAGATGGCTGGTATGTTGGAAATTTTATGGCGCGCTTCATTAGGTTTTGCAATACTTTTAATATTGGTCAGAGTGATTGGAAATAAGCAGCTGGGGCAATTAAATGTATTTACTTATATCTCCGGTATAGTCATCGGAAGCATGGTGGCGGACATACTGCTTCATAATGATTTAAATTATTGGAGTTCTATGTTTGGGGTAGCTGTATGGGTAGGATTTGTGTTTTGCGTCGAGTTCGCCAGTTTGAAAAATGTTAAAATGAGAGAGTTGCTGGACGGCCAGCCGATTATTCTTGTTAAGGACGGTATTATTTTATACGGCGCATTAAAAAAAGAGCGATTAAACATTGATGATTTAACCATGATGCTGAGAACTAATAATGTGTTTTCAATTTTAGATGTGGCGTATGCTATTTTAGAACCTAATGGGGATTTGAGTGTGCTTAAAAAGCAGGAAAAAGAAACTGTCACAAAGGATGATATGAAAATCAAGCTCAAGCAGCTTAAATATATCCCGACGGCAGTTATTATTGACGGTAAAGTCATAATGAAAAATCTAGCAGAGTTGAAGATCACCGAAAATTGGTTGGATGGTGTTTTAAATGATTTGAATATCAAAAGTAAAGGGGATATTTTGTATGCGGAGATGCAGGAGGATGGGCAGTTACATGTTCAGGTCAGGGATACAGTGAAATGAGCGTTGCTTGGTCTCACCTGCATTGAAATTCATTTTGCTATGATATCAAAGCCTGTTTTAATTAACAATAAAAGCTGTATTCAAGCTCACCACGCCAATTTGACATTGCTTATTGGCTTTTGAGATTGAATACAGCTTCTTATTTTGGAAAGAGTGATGATCTCATCATTCCCATTTTAGTTATCTTACCCGTATTCTTGCAGCTACCTTAATCCGATGCCCGGATTTCTGGCTACAAATTCTTCTAAGCTTAAAATATTATTCCGGTGCATGTATTGAGAAATTTCCAGACCTACATAAGTGATATGCCAAGGCTCCGGGATAAATCCGGTAATATGTGTGTTTTCTACGGTATATCGCACGATAAAGCCGTAATTATGGGCATTTTCAGCTACCCATATTCCGGTAAGGGAGGGAGGGCCGCCCCCGCCGTCCAAAAGTCCGCCGGGACCCCACAGATCCAAAGCCCGGCCGGTCTGATGTTCGCTGTGATAAGGGCGCGCAACGACTCCGTCACGGCCTTGGCGATCAAACAACACTCGTTGGCGCTCGGCGGTCCGATAAGCAGATACAACCGCAAGATCTAAGCCGTCCTGTTGGGCGCTTGCGCGTATTAATCTAAAGGCAGCAGCTGTCTCTGGCGTTGCGAGTAAATCCGGGTTGCCGTCATAGACAGGCACTAACACCGCTGGAACAAAGCCATAGGGCAGCCGGTGAGACGGATTAACCAGCAAAGGCCTGGGATCATTATTGATTTGTATATACTCGTAGAAGGGGATATGCAAAAAGGCATTGACCTTCCACACTACAGTTTCCGCGTCAAAATGGGGGTTTTGCTGATGAAATTCCACATAATCCTGGGCATTTTCGGCTATGTAAAAAGGAAATACAGCGTATACCTCTTGGCCCGGTATTATTGTGTTTACGGTGTTTACGGTGTTTGCGGTGGGAACATTATTGTTAGTATTGTTTGTCTCCGGGTTTGCCGGAGTTTCTGTGTTTACCAGACTTTCCTGGTTTTCGGAGGTATCCTCAGGGGATTGTTCCGTTTGATCCGGGATGCTTTCCGGGCCATTTGGTGCCCAAACAGGGATATCTTCATCCGGGGCAGAAGCCTGGGCGATGGTTAGTGTGGGAAAGAGAGTGTTCCAATTGACGATGACTAGGGCTATGGCAGATACCGATACCACAAGCAGTAAGCAGAGCATAGCTGTGAGTACAGCAAGTCCTGCGGACTTACGCCGTTTTTTATGTACACGTCGCCTTGGAGGGCGTCTTGAATTATCCATGTATTTCTCCTTTGCAGTAGCTTGTAATGTATAGCATACCACAAATTGGGTGATTTCGCTATAAAGAGAATCAAATCGCGAAAATGGGTGTTGTTGAAGTGGTGTTATAGAGTTGAGGTTATTACAAAATGACTTTGTAGCCGGAAACAGCCTACAACGCCTTTATCCACTCGCCTATCATAGCCCGTTTAAAATCCAGCTTATGCTCCGGTTTTAACAGCTCGACGGATTTTCCTGCTAAAAAATCGCTTAACCATGCATAGCTTGAGTCTTCATCGAGTATTACAGCATGTTGTGGAGGGTTAGGCTGGCACATCCATAAACGCGACAATTCCCAAACCCTAAAGTCTGGATGATTACTAAAAAAATAACAGCCACAAGGTATACCTTCCCGTAAAATAATGAGCCGGATACCGGGTTCCTGAGGTAGCAATATCCAAAGTGAAGGGTACAACCGTCCTAGATAACAGGCCATACGATACTCAATAGTATCTATAACCTGCACACGGCCCTGGCGTATACCCTTCAAGCGGCATATTTTAATCAAGCTGTTAGAAACCTCAACCGGTACAGCCGTCATCCAGATACCGTCTCCTTCTATATTATGACTAAATACATAATCCGAAGGATGCTTGCCAAGTGGGTAAGCAGCGGCTGCCAGCATTTCTTCCGGGAAGGCTTCTTCGGGAAAGGCTCCAACTGGGGGGATTGGTGAGGTCGGAGCGATTTCTGTTAGAAAGCCTTCTTCAGAAGTTGTACTGCCGGATAATCTAAGGATCGTCGATGAGATATTAAGCAAAAAAAGTATTTTCCTCCCGGAAAGAAGATTACCCAACAGATTAGCCATAGTTTGAAGCTTCCAAAGCTTACCGGCCGGCATGGTAACCCGCTCCGGAAGGGAAACGCTGCCTTTTCGATTAACTTGCCAAATAGTCCATGTTTCGGAACCAACTTCTACACAGGTCCACGTATTGAGCAATGGCCTTCTCCTTATCATCGTATAATCAAAACTTTATATCGTATATCCACCGTACCGGTGAGGGTAATAGGTTCCCCGAAATTCTCATCTGTAGTGATGGTAATATGCATTAATTGGCGGTCTGACGACACTGTCAGCCGTATTTCACTCAGATGAGATGCCAGCTCATTAAAACCACTGAAATTAAGCCGCTTATATCCGGGAGTACCCGGAGGCGCGTCGCGATCATATCTAAATGTGTATTCCCAGTCCACATTTTCCGGCGAAACCTGCAGCAAATCTAAACGCCGGAGCATCCCATCCGAATCTGTATTTAAAGTAATCCTTTCGGCCATTTGGATATTAACCGTTAAAGCATCCATGGCTACGCGAGCGTTTTCCAGGGCTTCGTGTCTGGCAAGCAATCCTGTGGATACATGGGTGGTGTACCACAATAAACGCGAAGCCCCTACCAATAAAATCATTGAGATTGCCGCAACGACTACCATTTCAAGTAGTGTAAAACCGCCTTTTGCTCTGCTCATCATTAGTTAATGACATAATGGCGTTCCTGATCGGAAAGCTGGCTGTATAGAGTGGTACGGACACTGCTGCTGGAGGCATTGGAAATATTAAGCCTGACTTCTCCGCTGGGATCCAGAACAAAAACTGCGCCGTTGGTTTGCACTCTAACCCGGCGAGTGTCGATATATCCGCGCTCGTCAAGGATTGAGATGATGGAGTCGATGCTGCCTCCGGTGATGGGTGCTGGTTGTTCGATATTGTGCAGGTCTAGGGCGTTTTGCAGTACCCGTGTTGTTTGGATATCGCTGCGTAAGCGGGCGCGGTCTGTAGTGTTTATAAAATTAGGTATTAGAATTGCCCCGATGATGGCTACGATGGCTAATACGATGATCAGTTCTATCAGTGTGAAACCTGAAATGCTACTCTTCATTTATGTTCTCCCTTCTGCAAATTATGTTGGCGTGTAAGACAATACTCTCAGAAAAATCAGAACTTCCAGGGATTTCACGTAGTATTCAACATGAGAATGCAATCATTCCGCATCAAGGTCAAGGTCTTCTACGTCACGATCTTCTACAGAGCCTTCTATAGAGGTGGTCTTCAGCTCGGAGCGATTTACGCTACGCAACCCTTTTACTACAGAAATAATAAAATCGACCTCTGCATCCGAAAAATCAGAAGTTAAACTGTTTAACCTTTCGCGTTTGACTTGCTTGGAAGGGATTTCTACCAAGCTTGGCAAGGAGTCTTCGGTATGATAAAAAAACTTGTCAATTGGTATGCCAAACACGTTTGATAATTTAAATAATGTACTAGGCGTGGCACCCCGTTGGCCTCGCTCGATTAGACCTACAAAACCGGAGGTTAGGCTTAAAAGGTCTGCAAGTTCGTCAATAGATATGCCACGGGCCAGGCGTTCTTTTCTGACATTTTCCCCGATGATGAGTCTTAGCATGAGCTTGTTCATAATGATTTCCCTTACCTTTCTGAATGAAAATAGATTTGGGTTTCTGGTGCAGGTTTTTTGCTTCGGACATTTTGTTTTGGTTTCCGGTTGCATTGTTGAAATGGCCATTTCCTGTTTGTATGAAATGATTCTAAATGTGTCGAGGGAAAATATGAAGTTGCAAGCTGATTAAAAATATAATTGCAAATTGACAAAGATGCATTGGGGCGCGTAGAAGTCGATACTGACGGTATTCGCAGTTAAAATACAGAAATCACAATAATTCGCGAAAGGGATTGTGGATGATAAAAAATCATGTTACCATTTAAAGGCAATTTGAAGCACATATGGATTCTTTATTTAAAAGGTGGAAAAGGCTGAAATCTGTGGGGTGCTTAGGGGGTAGTGCATGGATAAACGTGATCTTTTAAATGAATTGTTGGATTTGGGAGGCAATCATCGGCCGGAAGCGAGTAAGGTTTTGGAGCCGAAGTTGGTGGAGTATATAAAGAATGTTGAGGCGGATCCGCAGATTGAGGATGCGCTTCGTATATTGCAGATGTATAAAGTGGAATATTTTGATAATGACCTTAAGACCGGATGTCGGTTGGTTGCGCCAGTATTTGAGAGATTAATGAATATGGAAGAATGGGGTATCTATGATATTTTGCTGGCTGCAATAGTAGTTGGTCATGCAAAAACGTACAAGCACACATATTCATTTGCGGAAGATATTTTAGAAAGACTCGAGAAGTATTCTGGTGAAAGGTGGTATGTGGGTACTCAATTGGCTATTCATGTGAATGTGGTGCTTCGCTTAGTGAATGCCAAATATTTTGATTTGGAAAACAGTGATGCTTTAGAAGAGTTGGGAGAATTGGAAGATATGTTTTTAAAACATACAAATGCTGGCTTAGCTTTGTGTAAAGGGAGAAAATACGTGATACAGAAAGCAATGTTTGTTGTTAGAAAAGGCCTTTTTTACAAAGACGATGATCGTGTAAATGAAGCTTTTAGACTTTTGAGTGATAATGGAGAACTTGAAATGTACAGAGTGATGCGGCATGAAATAAGACAATATGAGTATGTTACAGAACTGACAATAACAAGAAAACAGTACGATATTATGATAGGGCATAGCATTAGAGAGTTACGGCTTGATCGTGACATGACTACAGAGGAATTGGCTGAACTTTTAGATGTTAGTCCCTGGTCATTGGGACAGTTTGAGCGTGGGGAGCGTGGGATGTCGGGCCTTATTATTCGCCAATTGGCAGACATATTTGGTGTATCTACGGATGTTCTCTATAATGGTCCTTATAGTGTGTCTTTAGAATCCGATTACCATGAAAAGCAACTTCAGAAATTACTGGCTTATGCCAGGAAGCTTACGGAAGATGAAACAGATTATTTACTGACTAATGTAAAAAGTTTGCTGAAATTAAATCGAGGGGAAAAGCGGAATCGTTTTGGTTAAACATCAGTACTTTAGGCCGACATGAATCTCTTTTTTGGGTCAGTATTCGAGGTAACGAATGACGAAACTGTGCTGCTTTTTAATGGTACATTAGAAACATACGATCCTTTTTAGCAAAGGGAGAAGAGGTATGAATTTGTGAAATACTGGGGGGTAGTTGCATGGATAAACGTGATCTTTTAAATGAGTTGTTGGATTTAGGAGGCAACCATCGATTAGAGACAAGCAAGAGGTTAGAGGCTAAGTTATTAGATTACATAGATAATATTGGAGAAGATCCACAAGTTAGGGATGCACTTCATATACTGCGGATGCTTAGAGTAGAGTCTAAGCACAATGATTTTGCAACTAGTTGTCAATTAGTCGAATCTTTATTTATTAGGCTGCCTAATATAGAAGAATGGGATATCTATGATATTTTGTTATCTGTAATAGTTGTTGGGCATGCAAAAACGTATTACCAATCTTATGTGTTTGCAGAGGACATTTTAAAGAGACTTGAGAGATATTCGGAGGAAAGATGGTATGTGGATACGAAATTGACTCTTCATGTGAATATTATGGCTCGCTTGGTAAGAGCCAGATATTTCGATTTGGAAGACCCCGATGCGTTGGGAGAATTGGAAGATATGTTTTTAAAACATGCAGATGAGGGATTGGCTTTATGTAAAGGAAGGAAACATCTTGTGCATAAAGCGTTGTTTAGTGTAAGAAAAGGTCTCTTCTATGGAGACGATGATCTTACAAAAGAAGGTTTTAGACTTTTAAGTGATAATGGTGAGCTTGAAATGTATAGGATGTTGCAGCATGATGCAAGACAGTTTGAGTATTTTACTGAACTTACTACAACCAGAAAACAATACGATATTATTATTGGGAACAATATTAGAAAATTGCGAATTGACCGAAATATGACCACAGAGAAATTAGCTGAACTTTTAGATATCAGCTCTTGGTCTTTAGGGCAGTTTGAGCGTGGAGAAAGAGGAACATCGGGCCTTTTCATTCGAAAGCTGGCAGATATATTTGGCGTGTCTACAGATGTCCTCTACTATGGCTCTCAGGCTATATCTTTTGTATCAAATCATCATGAAAAGCAACTTCAAATGTTGATTGCATACGCTAGGAAACTTACAGAAGATGAAACTGATTATTTGCTCACTAACGTAAAAAGTTTACTGAGGTTAAATCGAGGGAAAAAACAGAATAGTTCTGGTTAAATACGTTGCACATGTCGAGAAATTGTGTTATTATTTTGATGACTAATAGTACTGATTGGTTTGCTTAAGGAGGAGTGTACTATGATAGATTTCTATTATTGGATTTTTGAGACTCTTGCCATGGTAAGGACGCCTGTAATAATTCCCCCTAGACCTTAAACAGCTATTTGGTTCATTTTTACTAAAAGATATGCCCATAGTTGAGAAAATCAACTGTGGGATTTTTTTATTTAGAAATAAAACAGAATAGGGTTACTACAACTTTTATTTGGTGCGGCGGCGGGTCATTATTTCACTGTTGCCTTAGCGATTCTAGCCTGTAGCCTATTAACTTCTTTTTCCACTTGTTTCAATTCGCTGTACCAGGTCTTGAACGGATTGTCCGCATTGTCGGTGCGGTCGATGATGGTCTGAGCAATGATTTTTCCTTTGTTGACATGGATTTTGAGCAAAAGTGATGTGCCCATAACGACGAGCCTTCTTTCGTAATAACTGTGTATAATGACTGTTATGGAACCATTAATTGCATTCTAAGCCTTATATGATAAAGGTTATTTTTTATTTCGTGTCGCATTTTGCCATGCTCATTTGTATATAGGGTGAAGGGAGTGGGTTTAGTGCTAAATCAATCCAACCGGCCGATGGATTGGATAGAGGATGTTGTAATAAAAAATGAAACTAAGATGTTTCGTACTGCCCTTGCTGTTGTCGGAAACAATGCTGATGCGGAAGATATTGTGCAGGATGTTTTCATAAAATTGCTTCATCAACGACCAACGTTTGAATCCTCTGACCATGAAACTGCATGGCTGATAAGAGTAACAATTAATACGTGTAAGAACCATCTTCGTTCGTATTGGTGGAGAAAAACCGTACCACTGTTAGAATCGCATCCGGCACAGACTGAAGAACAACAAAACACCATGCAAGCCGTCCTCGCACTTCCCACTAAGTATAGAATCGTGATTCACTTGTTTTACTTTGAAGGTTATTCAACGAAAGAGATTGCAAAAATAACCGAACAGAATGAGTCTGCGGTACGGCAGCAACTGACCCGCGCCCGACGAGCATTAAAAGATTTTTTGGAAGGGGAATCCGAATGAAAAGATATAGAGAGTATATGAATACCCGGACTGTTGACACTGTGTTGCATAAAAAAATCATGCAGAATTTAACGGAAAAGCCGAAGTCAATTTACCAACGACAGTTTTTGGTTCGCTATGCTATAATTGCAGTTTCTGCATTTGCTTTATTGTTTAGTATATGGACGATACCAGGACTTTTTAATAGTCAAAATATCAACAATAGCTCTAATGGATTTGTTGCTAATCAACCAAGCGAACCTCAAAACAATGGACAAAACGGATATGTCGTTGATGACCTTGACCCAACTCAAAGCGGAAGCGAAATGATAAGTGATTCATCAGAAATTGATAACTTGCTTCCTCCTGAGTTTGTTGGATTACCGATGGTTAATCATTGTCTACCGCAGGAAAATCCTAATGCAAGCCGTATGGGAGTCGGCAGCTTGCTTGACATTCTCGGCACACCCGGTCGCGCTGTTGAGTATTGGAGAAATAACTCTGTTCAAGCCTTTGCTTTCGTGCGAGTTATAGAAGTCGTACAGGAGGAAGATACACTCTCATCGACGGTTGAAGTTTTGAGAACCGTATGGAGCAGAGGGCGTGAACTTCCCGAAACGATGATTTTAGTGCAAAGCAGCGGAGCGATTATGTGTTGTACACCATACGGCGAAATGATGCGCGAAGGTGGCGTTTTCCTATTGCCACTTTGGTATAATGACGGAACAATGCAAGGTTGGCGCGAAGGTTGGTTTAACTGGACTTATCGTGATGTACTATTTGAGATAGACGACAAAGGGCTTGTTTGGTCACGTTCAAACAATAGCGCATTTAACCGTTTTGATGGCAGACACACAAGTGTCCTCGCGGGTGCAATTCTCGGAATAGCAAACGGCGATGAAAATCTCGGACGCGATATTGCCCACACACCGTATGGTTTTGCTTCAGACGATAGTGTTTTGGCGGTAGTTACTGCTATTTCATCAGAATCAACTTTGCTTTGGGCAGATGTTGATATGTGGACTAATCGCTACACCGTGCGGGTTGATGAAATTCTCTCAACGCCGACTCCGTTCGGGTTGCAACGTGGCGGGTGGTTTGAACAGCAACAACTATGGCGCGATAACTGGCAAACAAGCGAAGAATGGTGGGCTAAATGGGAGCAAAACAGCATGATTACAGCGGTAAATTATACTCGACATTTAGTTGAAAATGGAGAACGATATTTAGTGTTTATAACGCCTTCTTATGGTAATTGGAGTTCACAGTTCAACTTTTTTGGGGAAAGTGCAGCGAGAATAAATTCTGATGGTACGATTACATCAGTTCAAGATGTCGTTGATAATTGGAATGTGTTTGATGATTACGATGGCTACACGGTGGAACAATTGAGGGAACTGGCTCATCTGGCAAATACATGGCATGAAAGATATGCGGAGTAATACCTGTTAAAATGAATCGCATGCCCATTTTGGGACGAAGATAATGGAAATGAGTATTGGTTTGAATTAGTTGATAAGTTCGGTGTTTACTGGGGAGTTGGGAAATGAGGCACACAATGGGTAACCCCTGTGTACAATTTTTCACAGGAAGATTATCAGTGAAAGCCTGATAAAATAAACTACACATCACTATATCTGTTTTTTATCTTGCACCAAAAAGCAACGATAAACTATACTTGATAATAATTATGACGTTGGAAAAGCCAACGGAATAATAATCTTAAAATGAAGGGGTGTTTACCATGGCGTATACAATTAAGATCGCTCAAACAACAAACAGGAGGGCAAACACTGTTTAACCCTCCTAACAAAATCCGAGGTATAAATGTTAAGCGAAAACGAAATCATTGATGGATTGGGTGCTGAATTATATGACCGGCATGAAACCCAAACAGACGATGTGGATTTTACCCTTTCCGTCATCGGGGAACAATCAAAGAAGGTATTAGAAGTCTGTTGCGGTAGTGGGCGGATCCTTGTTCCGTTAGCAAAAGCCGGGCACAACGTAACAGGATTCGATGTAGATGAATCAGCATTGGAGAGAATACCGGCCAAAGCCGAAGGATTTAAAAACATCATTTGGCGTAAAGCAGATGCTTTATCTGATGGTTGGGGTTCAGGCTTTGATGTAGTTGTACTTGCCGGAAATATCCTATTCAACATAGAAATAGAGTCTGAAATGGAATACAAAAAAGCGCAGGAGCTTTTTATCCAAAAGGCAGCCGCTGCGCTTGTACCGGGTGGCTATATTTATATCGGGTATTCGCCTTTTGCCCCAAATGGCCGCACCCTAACCCGACTTGCCGGGAGGTCATGCGATGATGACGGCAGTATCGTTTGGAGTTGGGAAGGTACTGACGATGATGGAAATTTTCAAAAAGATGCAGTTACGCGAGGGTCGTTTGATGAAGAAGCCAGTATCCTTAAATTTACAAGGTGTTTTGAGCAAAGGCTCGTTAGTGGCAAAGTAATTAAAGAGGAATACGAACGCGCGAAGCATTACGCAACCCTTGAGCATCTCCACGGATGGCTACTTGAAGCAGGGTTCACAATCGAACTGGAATGTGAAGATTTCGACAAGACCCCAATCAATGATGTTTCATCTGAAGTAATAATCTATGCAAAGAAGAATAGTACTTTGTGATTTTATTGAAATGCAGAGAGCCAAAATATTTGCAGAAACCTACAAAAAAAGCAAAGCAAGCGGATTCCCCCTCTGTTACTATAGCTTTGGGAGGCGAGATAATGGATTGGCAAACAAAAATGAACGATGCGGTAAATTACATTGAAGAAAATCTTGCAGGGGACATTATGTTGGATGTCGCAGCCAGGATAGCTGGGCGTTCGGTATGGGAGTTTCAAAGGATGTTTTCATTTGTCGCCTACACTTCATTAGGTGATTACATTCGAGGCCGAAGGCTGGTTTTAGCTGCAAAAGACATCCAAACCAGTGGCGCAAAAATCATTGATATAGCGTTAAAATATGGTTATGACTCCCCCGCTGCTTTTTCTCGTGCATTTAACCGTCAGTTTGGCGTATCTCCATCGTTAGCGCGCAACGAAGGTGTTAAGCTAAAGCCATATCCTAAAATCACCTTTCAAACTACCTATAATGAAGAAGGGATTGATTCTATGGAAGCAAAAAATGACATGCAGGCTTATAGTGAGCGAGGATATTACGTAAAAGAAAATGCCCCTATTTATTTCACGGCGGATATGGAGAAAACCTCTGCTTGGTTTCGTGACATACTTGGGTGGTACGGCGGCATAGTCGCTGCAAGTGGGGGGGCGTATGGGTGTGTGTTTGATTATCCCGGCGAGTTAATAGTGTCTGGACTTACACCTTTCCGTGGGATCCACTTATTTAACGGCGAACCTTCAAGAGGTATTGTTGGATTTATCAACGTTCAGGGACTGGAAATATTCCGCCGGTTTGTTTTAGCGAACGGCTGGGATCAGATTACCGAAATTGAACCACAGCCATGGGGTGCCAAGGAATGTTGTGTTACTACGATTGATGGTAGTGTCTTGCGTTTCTTCGAAGTATCTGTGGCATAATAAAATCGTTGTAAATAAGTACTATTCCATTTGTGAAGCGGATACTCCTACTGGCCATGGAGTATCCGCTTTCCTATGCAAACCGTTTGACTGCACCCTTTCTGTGGTTTTCTTTATGCTTCATTATTTGGTCTGCTGTGATGGGTGGCAGCAACTTCAGTGGTCGCGTCACGTTGCTTACGCATAGCCAAAGCAACAGAATTACTACATGTTCAAAGCGAAATCCATTGACATCCACGTATATCATAGATATAATTGATTCAATCTATAAATTTATAACGGAGGTTTGTCATGAATGGATCATTGTTTTGGAACGCGTCTATTGAAGATTTAAAACGAGGCTTTTTATTCAACAAGCAAGAAGATATCTATGCTTGCTTGTTTTGCGGAACAACTTTTGAGCGTGGCGTCATTTACCCAATGGATGATTTATATTTGGACGCCGAGAAAGCTATAAATACCCATATTAAAACCCATCATCCCTCTACATTTGACTTTTACCTTGGCATGGGACGAATCTATACAGGATTATCCAACGGTCAGTCTGAGTTGGCAAAACTGTTTTATGAAGGTTATTCCGATAAAGAAATTGTTTCAATGACTGGCGCTAACAGCGCGTCTACCATTCGCAACCAGCGGTTTTCAATTCGTGAAAAGTACAAACAGGCTAAGATATTGGTTGCTTTAACAGAATTGTTAGAGGAGAGATTGGAAGAGCTAAAACGGGAGCGGAAAACCGTGTCCACCAGTAGTGCTTTAGTCGATTTTCATCCCGCTGCTACCATGGTAGATGAGCGATATGCCATCACTCAAGAGGAAAAGGAAGAAGTGTTAAGCAGATACTTCAGTGCTGACAATAAATTGCTGATTAAAGGGATTCCCGCAAAAGAAAAGAAAAAGATAATTATCCTGCAAAAGATTATGGAAGATTTTAAGGCAAACACGGATTATACAGAGAAGGAAGTTAATGCTGTATTGAAGGGATATTATGATGATTTTGTTTCGGTGCGGCGGCATTTGATTGAATATGGTTTTTTGGATAGAAATAATGATGGGACGAGGTACTGGGTTAAGTTGGTATAGGGGTTTGTGGGTTTTAGGTAGTGCCATCTTGGTTTGCATTAGTGGTGGCGATGAAACAGGAATTTCATTATGCGCTAAAAAAAGAGAATTATTTGCCTTGCTATCATAAGATATATGAGCAACTAGAAGACACGCACTGCAAAAGGAGATGTTTATATGGGTTGGAAACACATTAATATACCAAACGGTGAAACAAATTTATTTTGCAATGCAAATATCAATAACAAAGCGGCTATGAATATAATCTGTGTTCATACGCCTATCGTTCCTGTTTTGGCTGTGCAAGAAGTATATGAACCATTTATAAAGTATGGCGTAAACATATTCTCCATTGACTTTGCAGGCACAGGCAAAAGCCGTGGAGAAAAAAGGCTCTCTCGTGAATCCGCCATGAAAGACTTAGATGCTGTCGTGGATTATGTTGAAAACAACTATTCTTCAAATATTCATCTATATGCCCCTACGGGTATTGGCGGCATGTTTGCCCAATATTATGCCACTACCAGCACTCAGTTAAAGAGCCTCGCGCAGTTCAATTGCATCAACTATAAAAATACGGCAGGGATGGGTTACCCTTTGCATATTGCAAAAACAATGCATTTTCTTCTAAAATGGCTGCCTAATATGCAGATTCCGTATAAGCCCCCAAAATATCGAGGTCCCCGGCATGAAGAGAATAATGGATTTTACAAAGACATGATGGAGAAGTACCCAGGCTTTAGAAGTGTTGACTCAAAGTTCATGGAAATAGTGCTGGCATTTTTTGTAGCCAAAGACAGCGTAGCCAAAAACAGCGTTTCAATACCTACACTCGTTTACAAAATACCCCATGATAGATTTATGAAACCGCAGTTTTTCGATGAGTATTATGAATCTTTGACATGTAAAAAAAAGCTGATAGAAATTAAAAATGGGATTCATAACAGTTATTTTTTTGATAAAGATATTTTCTGCAAACATGCTTATGACTGGTTTGTAGAGCACTCTGTCTAAAGGAGCTTCTGTCATGGGTTATGAAAACGATACTATTTGGAAGGAAATGCAGAGTTTTGTGCCAGTAAACAATAGATTGTCTGTGGAAAACATGCCCGAAGAATATTATTTACCTTTGTTGGGTATGCAAGTACATATCTCTTTTCTCCATACTATGGTAAACCCCTATATCAAAATCGAGCCGGAACAGTTTGTGGCTTGCCCGTTTTTGAGGTGATAAAGAGCTGCGTATATTAGAGGGTGCAGGACATTTTCCGGTTGAGGAAAAAGGACTTACTCAGTTGGAGGCATATTGCCTAGCGTTTTTGGAAAAAATGAGGGCTGCTCCTTCTGCTAGCCTGTCATAATAAGGATTATGGATAACAGTATCTGAAAATTACACGTGAGATGCTTGATTCGTCAATGTGATGATGTTGGATTATTTTCTGCTCAAACCACCAATCAGAATCCCGCTCAAAGCCAAATATTTCGGCAAACGCCCTATTATACTCCTCATGAGTAACTTCTACATCATTCACAAACCAAGCATCTTCACCATCATCCGTACCCCAACCCCCAAGAAAAGTCACACTGTTTTCAACTGTCAGTCTGTTTCCATCCAATACAAGAAAGGCCGAAATATCTATCCAGGCTTCGCCAAACATTTGAATAAGTCCAGGAGCATTGCCAATCGGCGCTAATACCCGCGCGCTATAATCATAAAAATGTTCAATATCGAGCCGGATTAACTCGCCGTTTTCATAAGAATATCCTACCAAATAATGTGTAAAATGAAAGCTGTTTGCAACAATGAGTTGGGGAATGCCCCTTCGGTCAATATCGTGGAGTAGAAACATACCGCCAAGCCTATCGTCATACTCGTCGCCAAGTTTCTGTGTCGCATAATCTAAAAGTAAATTAGCATACGCAATTTGCCATGATTCCAAAGTACGCATTTTCTCGTAAAAATCATTTTGCAAGTCTGTCAGTGGTAGAAATTCAGTAAGAAACTGATGGTTTTCATTCCACCAATGTAGCGCGTCATCCATTTCATCAGATAATATTTGCTCGAGCTCATTTCCTTGGTTTGCGAAATTTAGGGAATAGGCTCTTTCGGTTATATGTCCTTCGGTATGAATAAAAATGATTTTTTCGCCCAAATCGTTGATATAGATATGTGGAAAAGTAGCGTAGTAATGATGTAGTGGCTGTCCCGGCAAGATTATCTCACGGATAGCCCCGTGTTCTACTAAGGGCAATTGATACAACACAAAGGGCCCAAAGGATTGAAAACCCCACGCGCGTCCGTCCAATAGAGTTGTGGTTCCTCGCGTGACAAATCGTATTAAGATTTCGGGAACGCCATCGTCATTGATATTAAGCAATTGAAAATCATAGGCCAATGCGCCTCCGTCTTGAGCTTCATGGATGAATGGTGCATTGGCTATTAGGTTGCCGTTTTTGTTATAAAAATCGCTTCCGAAAAAAATGCCCCATGTATCTGTATAAGAACCTTCCGGCATACCGTCGCGCACCCCACCTTGAAAGACCATTGGGATTTCAGTGGGAGGCAGATTTGCAATATTTATCCATTCACCGGCAACAAGGGCGTAAAACTCCTCTGTGTTTTTATCGTGAAATCCTAAATTTTGAAATAATGTGGGGAAGCCGCTGAGAAATTCAAAGGCAGCTTGTTGCCCCAAGGGGCTTATTTTTTGAATTGTTTGCTGCTCTAAAGGGTTTGTTGTATCTGGCAGTGGTGATGGTGAAAGTGATGACGAAGACTCAGGTGTTTCATGGGGTTGGGCGTCAGTTTCGGGTTGCCGGTATAGAGAAGATTGGTTCTGTTGGGGCTCTGTATGTATTTCGGATAATGTTTCGGGGGCTCTGCCGCATGATGTGAGAATAAGGAAACTTATTAAAATTACGGCGATTATTTTTTGTCGCATGTTTAATTCCTCCGCCTCCAATACGTTCTTATGTGAAGAATCGTATAAAACTACGGTATAGTATAGCATAAATCAGAATTGTTTTGAGATCACAAAAACAGAAGAGTGCATGAAAAGATAACAGGTGTTCAATACTCTATGTTCTTGAAAGCTAATAACACTGGTGTTACAATTTAACTGCGTTAGTAGTATACATGTCTAAACAGGTGGTTTTTTACTAAATGCAATATGCTGTGAAATTAGCAGATAGGGTTGTGGGCAAAGACCGCTTTTGACGTTTTGGGTAAAAGCGCTCTGTATCACTATTTTGCGTGGGACATTACAGTGTGTATGTAGGCCAGCCGGGAGAAAAACAATGAAAATCCTAATTTTAGGTGCCAGCGGCACCGTAGGAAGAGCACTACATAAAACTCTTTCTACTAAATACGAAGTCTACGGGACATTCAATCAAAACAAGCCTGAGGATGTTGACGACAAGTATTGGTTAAAATATGACATTGCAGACGCAGGATTAACAGACGATATACTGAGTGCTGTTAAACCTGATATTGTCATATCCTCTTTGACCGGAAACTATAAAAATCAGTTTCTGGTGCATAAGCGAGTGGCCAAACATTTGAAACAATATTCGGGATTTTGCATATTCTTATCCACCGCCAATGTTTTTGACGGCTCGCCTGATCGGTGCCATTCAGAGGATGATCCGCCGTACCCCTTTAGCGATTACGGTAAGTTTAAGCAGAGTTGCGAGGAGTTACTACTACAATCATTGGGAGAAGATAATTGTCTCATCGTTAGATTGCCGAAAATTTTAGCAAAACGTGAAATTTCGAATATGATTCAACAAGTAAAAAATGGCCAGCCCATATACTCCAATCTATACATGAGCCTTAATACAGATGAGAATGTTGCAAGTGCGATTCAATATTGTATTGATAGTAGAAAATCCGGTACTTTGCATCTGACAAGTTATGATTATATGTCGGTTGATGAATATATCGGTTTGCTGTTTGAGCAAAGTGATGAAAACATTAAATATGATGCTAAAAAACTGACAGTCGACGAGTACTGCGCCATATTTAATCGTGAAGATGCTTCTGTTTTACGGCTAAGCGGCGATGCTAATTTCTATGTTGCATTAAAAAGTATAGATGTTGATGTTGCTACGCGGTTTGGTTTGTCTTGTAGAGAGGCTGTTATGCAAATTTGCCTTAGGTCTTGATAAAGAGTTATCAGTTCAAATCTAACCGCTTTTGTCGATTTGGTGAAAAGCGCTCTGCGCCACTGATTTAGCTATTTGACTGTGCGAATAGCTAGACGTGCTAGACCGGATACCACGGCTGCAAGCTTGACCATGAATCATCCTGAAAATACTACATCTGCTGGCTCAAACTTAAAATTGCCTGTCTATTTTTCGTTTTCGGGCGGTTTTGCTTTGAATGATAAGCCAAAATGGGGGAGCATCATGTATAAAGCTACATTAAAATCGGCAATGGCATACGCCGATCAAAATAATATTGAAGGATGGGTGCATGAATATCTTTGTGGTGAAGGTGATAACCTAGAATTTTCGGAGGGCTTAAAACTTGAGCCAAGAGATTATGAGGGGCCAAAGCTCATGACTCTCGATTTATTTACACGTATATATGGCCCCGAACCCGGCATGAAATATAGTATTCCTGAGGATGATAAAGCGCAGGTAAAAAGATTTTGGCAGAACGTGGACAGGATAGTGGAGAGATATAAGGCAGGCAATTGGAATATGCCGCCCTTGATTATTAAAGACTGTGGCGAAGGATATGAATTGAACGACGGAAATCACAGATTTGAAGCATTGAAGATGCTTGGGATAAAAGAATATTGGGTGATTTTGTGGAGGACGTCGGAATCAGCATCGAAATTAAAGGAGGCATATGATTAACAATAAGTTAAAAACTTTAATTTCCGAGGCCTTTCCCGGTTTAACGATTCACTCATTGGCGCAAATAGGGAGTGGAAAAGCCGGAGAAATTTTCCTTGCAAATAATGAAATTGTCTTTAAAGTTCCTCTGGTTTCCGATAATTCCTCATCCTGCTTATCGGTCGAATATAATGTTTTGGCCGCATTGTATGGGAAAGTTCGCGCGGCTATACCGCAGCCGTTGTATTTCGGTACATTATCAGACGGACGCTTGATTTTAGGTGAAAGTCTTGTTCCGGGGATACAGTTTACACAAGCATTATATGAATCTTTATCTCAGCGTGAAAAAGATATTGTTTTTGAAAAACTCGGTGAATTTTTTTGTCAAATTCATAGTGCGGATGTTCCTAAAATAGAAGGGATCCCTACAAACGGAGTGAAGCAAAGCCTCAATTATTTTCATGAATATTATCAGGATATAGTAAAAAAGGAATTAACATCCACGGAACAAGTGAGAATTGATGAGATAGTTTATGCATTTTGTACGGTTGCTGAGACAACGGATATACCGATTGTTTTATGCCATGGGGATGCTCATTTTTGGAATTTTAACTTCGACCCAGAAACAAAACAAATTTGCGGCTTTCTAGATTTTGGAATAGCCAATTATGCCGATCCGTTAAGTGATATGCGATATTACTGGAGTCTCGAAACCGCAAAAATATTAAAGAAATATCCCGGTAACATTGGAAAAAATGCAGGGATCCGTCATTTGTTTTACTGCATATGTAATTTGATAGAGGAAGCGTATTACGAACGGACGGATGGCGGTTCTTTCGATTATATTAACTCTCTAAAGCAGGCTATTTATCAGGAATCACTTGATTATATGATAAGTATAGTGAAATGATTAACCTCAAAGGGGGAGAAAACATGAAACATACAAACGTAGGCCCTATTTCAAATAAAGAGATAAAGGCGTTTGTAGGACGAAACAATGAGTACTATCTTGAAAAATGGCAGTCGCGTGAAAATTCTATGTACAAGGGTTGGAATTTTGCAGCGATGTTTTTCAGTATTGAGTGGATGGCATACAGGAAAATGTACATAGAAGCATTAGTTTGTTTTTTGGTTATGTGGTTAATGGCGGTAATTGTAGGTTTTATATTGGAGGCATTGGATATTAGGCTTAACAGTAACATAACGAGGGATGCATTCCGGGTTTTTGTAGGGGCTATCGCTAATGCCTTGTATCATCGAAAAGTTATGAGAGCCATAAATAAGGTCAGTGGCGTAAACGAAACTAAACGCATAGACATTTTGAAAAGGGATGGTGGCGTTAGTGCTAATGGACTTATTGTGTGCATTTTGATTCAAGTTGGGATTATTATTGTTATGTTTAATCGGTGACTATTATATGAATCGTAGCGACGGTGAGCGAAGATGAAAGAGTCATGTATAAATTGCCTTGGTGTGCTTGTTGTGATTATTTTAACAATTTCTTTTATCGTTTTTTTAGTGTTTACCATCGGAAGCTGGATGAATCCAAATAGTCCACCACGACAGGCTGCTGAAAGGATGGAAGAATATTTTCAAAGAGATAAAGAATCATTTGCTATTGTTCGAGACTATCTGATTGATATGAGACATGAATATAGTGTAGGTTCTATTTCCATGCGGCGTGGCGTGGGCGAGAGAAGTTTTGATGGTACAGTATTTTTAGGATTAGAACACGGTCATATTCCAATTAAAAATGAAGTTGTATTAAATGCAATTCATCAGCTGTTTGCATATGGATATAGTTCAATTACAATGCGATATAATTATGTGACTTTTCAGAGGTGGAGTACGTTGGATAATGGATGGGGTGCACTGTATTTACTAGAGGGGGATGAACTTGTAAGCACTCCACATGGTGCAATAATACTTGCTGGCTTATCGGTGGATGGCTGGTATTTCTATAGAACAGGGTAGGTACGAGTTTGTATAAATATGTCGTCAACTCAGTTAACATATTTATTATTTTTGCTTTGACCGGTTACACTGATTCAAATCTTGAGAGCGAATAACACTGATGTTACAATTTAGTTGGCAATGATACGATATAGAGGCAAGTAATGCCGGTGTGTAAGTGCGTACAGATTTTTTAATACAATCCAGAAAAGGTGGTGGCTATATGGTTCAACGACAAAAATATTTAGAGTTGCTAAAACCCTGGCGCGAAAAACAGCTAATTAAAGTAATAAGCGGAGTGCGCCGTTGCGGTAAATCAACACTGCTGGCACAATATATGAATTATCTGCGCTCTACCGGTGTGGAGGATGAGCAAATCATATCAGTCAATTTGGAAGACGTGGATTTTGAACACTTACATGACTACAGAGTTTTATATGATTACTTCAAAAAACGGCTTTGCAAAGATAAATATACCTATGTGTTTATTGATGAAGTACAGCAATGTATTAACTTTGAAAAAGCAGTTGATAGTCTGTTTATCAAAAAAAACGTTGATGTGTATATTACCGGCTCCAATGCGCATATGCTCTCAGGCGAGCTGGCGACGCTATTGTCCGGAAGGTATATTGAAATAAGTATATTGCCGCTTTCTTTTTCGGAACATATGGAGTTAGCGGCGCAGGCAGGGATGCCATTTATTCCAAACCACAAAGAAGAATTTGGCAATTACCTGCGTTATGGTTCTTTCCCCTATGTGAGCCAACTTGAAAAGAGCGACACCGTCATAAGGACTTACCTTGACGGAGTCTATAATACGATCCTCATTAAAGATGTAGTTAAGCGCGCGGGGATAACCGATGTATCTGTCCTTGAGAGCGTGGTTAAATTCCTATGCAGTAATATAGGAAGCCCGGTATCAATTAAAAAAATCAGCGATACTATCAACTCCAGCGGGCGCAAAATTTCAGTTAATACAGTTGAGACATATGTGAGGGCTCTTGCCGACAGTTTTATATTTTACAAAGCAGATCGTTACGATATTAAAGGGAGGCAGCATCTAAAAACATTAGGCAAATATTATCTCGTAGATACTGGTCTGCGAAATATGTTGCTATCTGGTGCGTCAGCTGATTTGGGGCATCAGCTAGAAAATATCGTGTACTTGGAGCTGCTTCGCCGTGGAAATAAAGTGAGCATCGGAAAACTCGCAGAAAAAGAAATAGATTTTGTTACAAGTAACGCTGATGGTGTGTGTTATTACCAAGTGGCAGCAACCGTTTTAGATGAAAATACCCTTGCAAGGGAGCTTGCCCCTCTCCAAAAAATACCTGACCATCATCCTAAATTTTTACTAACTCTTGACGATATAATGCCAAATGCCAATCATGATGGTATTCGTCAGATAAATGCATTGGATTGGTTGCTTGATATTTGAACTATAATTCCAAGAAAAACGGAGGGAACCCATGATGACGAAGGAACCTAAAACGGATTTTAAGAAAGATACCCAGCAATTTAGCGAGTCAGAACTCGAAACAATCCGGGATAAATTTACTGAAGGCGAAATCAAAAGCGACAACCTGCGACTACCCTACCGCCTCTTTTCACCAAAAACCGAAGACGGCAAACTATACCCCCTCGTCATTTACCTCCACGGCGCAGGCGAAAGGGGTACCGACACACGCCTGGTCCTTAAAAACAGCGGCCCAACCAACTTCGCCCATCCCAACTGGCAAAAGAAGCACCCCTGCTATGTATTTGCGCCCCAATGCCCGGAGGACTCACGCTGGATAGAACCGGAGCGTGTAAAGTGCATACTTGAAGCGATACGCACCCTCCCTCAATCCCTTGCTATCGACAGAAAGCGCATTTACTTAACCGGGCTGTCCATGGGCGGCTTTGGCACATGGGATCTGATCTCGCTGCATCCGGAGTTATTCGCGGCGGCAATGCCGATCTGCGGCGGCGGCGATCCAAAGGCTGTATTGGCTGCAAAGGATGTGCCGGTCTGGGCTTTTCATGCCGCGGACGATCCTGTTGTTTCCGTGGACGGGCTGCAGGATAGTCTCGGTTACCAAGGATGTTACGGAACGCGGCGTGTAGTGACCGCCTTGCGAAGTACGGGTAATCGGGACGTGCACTATACCGAATATCCTTCCGGATATATGGAAAATATCTGGGGCGCTCATCCGCATGCGTCTTGGGAACCGGCTTACGCAAATATCGAAGCGCTGGAATGGCTGTTTTCCAAGAGCCTGGATGCCCGTTACAAGATCGAATGGATCATGCCCGGGCTTTGGCATATTGCCGATTACGCCAACAGTTCGTTTTATCTGGTGGAAGGATCGGAAAAAGCCCTGGTTATCGACACGGGCATGGGTGGCGGTGATGTGCCCGCATTGATTCGGTCGTTAACTTCATTGCCTTTTGAACTGGCGGTGACCCATGTCCATGGGGATCACATGTTTCATACGGATAAATTCGGCAAATTTTATATGTCCCGCAAGGAAGAGCCGATTATGGGGCAGTATATTGCGATGATGATGCCTGACAGCAAGACTACCGCGGCGGATATTATTGACATCAAAGATGGGGATGTATTTGATCTTGGCGGCGGGATTGTGATTGAGGCGATCGAGTTAAGCGGCCATACGCCGGGTTCGGTGGCGTTTTTGGATCGCAGACGTGGGGTATGCTTCACGGGGGATGCTGTGGGCGGCGGTGTCGGTGTTTGGATGCAGACTCCGGGGGCGCTTAATCTTAGCGAGTTTAAGGTGAACCTGGAGGGCTTTCTTAAGCGGGTGTCCGGGCCGGGGCTTGAAGGGCTTTGGTTTTTGGGCGGGCATCGCAATCAGGAGTGGATAGGGCTTACGCCGTCGGAGACGTATAATCCGATTACCAGAGAGATGATTGGGGATATGGCGGAGCTTTGCCGGCTTATTATTGATAAAGCTGTTGAAATTGTCGAGTCGGAGTTCAGTTTCATGGGCAAACAGGCGTATTCTGCTGTGCATGGGACGGCTAAGATACTTTTTAGTGAGGATAATGCGAAGTAGATTCTCCGGTTGATACATCGAGTAACTTGTGCTACCATGTCGACATACTGAAAGTTTTGACATGAAATGGTATTCGAAGACATTTGTCTCAGATGCGGTGTAATCCGCAAAATAAGCGGAGAACAATAGCGAGACAATAGAGAAGGAGGCTAGAAAGATGAATGAGAATTCTAAATGTCCAGTGACGGGAAGTGCAAACAGGGTTGATTTTACAAAAGGCACCACCAACAAGGACTGGTGGCCAAATCAACTGGACTTAAGTGTCCTGCATCAAAATTCCAATTTAAGCAACCCAATGGGGGAGGCGTTCAATTACGTCGAGGCATTTAAAACACTGGATCTTCAGGCGGTTAAAGACGATCTCTTTGCTTTGATGAAAGATTCCAAAGCATGGTGGCCCGCAGATTACGGACACTATGGCCCCTTCTTCATTCGTATGGCATGGCATAGCGCCGGTACATACCGTACAATGGACGGCCGGGGCGGGGCAAGAGACGGTACTCAGCGATTTGCTCCCCTAAACAGCTGGCCGGACAATGTCAACCTGGATAAGGCCCGAAGGCTGATATGGCCTATCAAGAAAAAATATGGCAGCAAGATATCTTGGGCAGACCTCATGATCCTGGCCGGTAACTGCGCCATGGAATCCATGGGACTAAAGCTCATCGGATTTGCCGGTGGCCGCGAAGATGTGTGGGAGCCCCAGGAGGATATCTACTGGGGTTCGGAAACCGAGTGGCTGGGCGACGAAAGATATTCGGGCAAGCGCCAGCTGGACAGCCCTTTGGCCGCTGTGCAGATGGGTCTTATTTACGTAAATCCGGAAGGGCCGGACGGGCAGCCCATCCCCGCCGAGTCGGCAAAGGATGTAAGGGAAACCTTTGCCCGTATGGGAATGAATGACGAGGAAACAGTGGCGCTGATCGCCGGAGGCCATACATTTGGAAAAGCCCATGGAGCCGCGCCGGCAACCCATGTGGGTCGGGAACCGGAAGGCGCCCCCATTGAAGAACAGGGCTTAGGCTGGAAAAATGATTTTGGCACAGGTAGCGGAGATGATACCATCGGCAGCGGAATAGAAGGCGCATGGAAACCCAATCCCACAAAATGGGATATGGGCTACTTAACCGTGCTGCTTAAATACGAGTGGGAGCTTGTAAAAAGCCCTGCGGGAGCTTATATATGGAAGGCCAAGGATGTAGCCGACGAGGATATGGTAGTGGACGCCCATGGTCCCGGCAAAAAACATCGGCCCATGATGACTACAGCCGACTTATCCTTAAAATTTGATCCGATCTACGAAAAGATCGCAAAGGATTATCTTGCCAATCCGGACAAATTTACCGATGCGTTTGCAAAGGCATGGTTTAAGCTGACTCATAGAGATGTGGGGCCTTCTACCTTATATTGGGGAGCGGATGTACCCAAAGAAGTGTTTGTATGGCAGGATCCGATCCCACCATGCGCAGGATATAGTCTAAATGATGAAGATATTAAAACCCTGAAGGGCAACATTGCAAACGCCGGTTTAACCGTATCGGAGCTGATTCAAACCGCCTGGGCAAGCGCCGCGTCCTTTAGAGGTTCCGACCGGAGAGGCGGGGCCAACGGAGCCCGCATAAGGTTAGAGCCGCAGATTTCCTGGGAAGTCAATCAGCCGGAACAGTTAAAAAAAGTGCTGGATAAATACAAGCAGATCCAGGGATCATTTGCCGAAGGCGGAAAAAAAGTATCTCTTGCCGATTTAATTGTTTTGGGTGGCGCTGTGGGCATTGAAACAGGGGCAAAAAACGCGGGAGTTAATATGTGTGTCTCATTTGCGCCGGGAAGGATGGACGCGTCGCAAGAACAAACGGATGTCCGTGCTTTTGCGGTGCTGGAACCGATCTATGACGGTTTTAGAAACTATATGAAACGGGCCTTTGCTTCCTTGCCGGAAAAGCTGCTGGTTGACAAAGCCCAGTTATTAAACCTGACCGCACCGGAAATGACCGTATTGCTTGGGGGCTTGAGAGTGCTTGGTAACAATTACGGCGGCTCCGCTCATGGTGTGCTGACCGGTGCGCCGGAGACCCTTACCAACGACTTTTTTGTTAACCTGCTGGATATGGATACGGAATGGAAGCCTACCGATGACGCCAATGTCTTTAATGGTGTAGATCGAGCCACCGGTAAGCAAAAGTGGACGGCAACCCGGGTCGATTTGATCTTTGGATCCAATTCCCAGCTGAGGGCTATTGCGGAAGTATACGCAAGCGACGACGCAAAAGACAAGTTTTTGCGGGATTTTGTGGCGGCATGGAATAAAGTGATGAACGCCGACCGATTTGATCTGCTGAGATAGGTGGGTATGCTGAAGTAGATGAGTATAAAAAAGTTGCTTTTTATTGTTTTGGGTTTTGTTTTTTTAGCCCTTGGCGTGGTAGGCACTGTGTTACCTATGGTGCCTACCACGCCCTTTGTTTTGCTGGCCGCCATCTGTTTTGGAAAGAGTTCTCAAAAATTACATACATGGTTTCTTTCTACCCGGTTTTATCGCAGAAACCTAGAAAGCTTTGTGGAAAAACGGGGCATGACCGTCAAAACCAAATTGACTATCCTTTTTGTCATTACCTTCTTTATGGGCATTAGCTTTATCACGATGTTTTTGTTGTCGGCTCCGGTTTTTGCGCGGATTATATTGGCCGTCGTGTGGCTGTGTCATGTCCTGTATTTTGGATTTAAGGTTGAAACCATTCGTTAGCATCCCTACGTGAGGAAGGTGCGAATCCATGATAAAAGCAAAAAAGACCTCCGCAAAAACAAAACCCACCCGCCAGGAGCTGATCCGCCAAGGTGAGGTGCAGAGCCGGCTAAAGTTTGCCGCCGTAACCGATACCGGCCAATTGTTTAAGGTATTGGGCACAACACCCGATGGATTAAGCGAAGACTTCGTGGAAGAAGCCCGTGACAAGTATGGGGACAATACGGTGACACGAGGCAAAAAGGTATCACTCACAAAACGTTTGGCGGCAGCTTTTATCAACCCCTTTACCGCCATCTTGTTTGGGCTGGCGCTTCTGTCTGTTTTTATGGATATCATTTTGGCACCGACGGGAGCGGCCGATCCGACGACGGTTATTATTATCATGTCCATGGTGCTGATTTCGGGCATATTGCGCTTTGTGCAGGAAACCAGAAGCGGTCACGCCGCCGAAAATCTGCTTAAACTGATCAAGACCACCACCAATGTAAGACGGCAGGAAGCCGGGGATGAAGAGATCCCCTTGGAAGATGTGGTGGTAGGGGATATTGTGCATCTGGCGGCGGGGGATATGATCCCTGCGGACATGCGTCTCACCCAAGCGAAGGATTTATTTGTGAGCCAGTCGGCCCTGACCGGCGAAAGTGTGGCGGTGGAAAAGATTCCCAAAGTCGTGGACGGCCAGGGTGCTCTTACCGAGCTGCCTAACCTTGCTTTTATGGGTTCCAATGTGATCAGCGGCAGTGCCACCGGTGTGGTGATTGCCACGGGCAATGAAACCATTTTTGGGGAAATGGCCAAAGGCATCAGCACAAAACCTGTCCAAACCAGCTTTGAAAAAGGGGTCAATTCCGTATCGTGGATATTGATTCGCTTTATGTTGGTTATGGTGCCGATTGTGCTGTTTATCAACGGCTTTACCAAAGGCGACTGGATAGAAGCCACATTATTTGCCTTATCGGTGGCGGTTGGGCTGACCCCGGAGATGCTTCCGATGATTGTGACCACCTGCCTGGCTAAGGGCGCTGTGGCCATGTCCCGTAAAAAGACGATCATTAAAAATTTAAACTCTATCCAAAACCTCGGGTCCATGGATATTTTATGTACCGACAAAACAGGGACACTGACCCAGGATAAAGTGGTGCTGCAGTATCATCTCAACATCCACGGTCAGGAGGATGTGCGGGTGTTGCGTCACGCCTTTTTAAACAGCTACTACCAGACAGGGCTTAAAAATCTGATGGATGTGGCCGTGATCCAAAGGGCGCAAGAAGAACAAGACGGGGAACCGGAACTGCGCGGATTGGCTGACCGATTTACCAAAGTAGACGAGATCCCCTTCGATTTTGAGCGCCGCCGCATGAGCGTGGTGGTTATGGCCGACGGCAAAACACAGATGATCACTAAAGGCGCTGTTGAAGAAATGCTTTCGGTGTGCAGTTTTGCGGAATATGAAGGACAAGTGAAGCCGCTGACGGACAGTATCCGCGAGTATATTCTTAAAAAAGTGGATGATTTAAATGAAGATGGGATGCGTGTCATTGCCGTAGCACAAAAGAGTGATCCTTCTCCCGTGGGGGCCTTTTCGGCGGCTGACGAGTCGGACATGGTGCTGCTGGGCTATCTGGCCTTTTTGGATCCGCCTAAGGAATCTACCGCAGGCGCTATTTCCGCGCTAAAGGGATATGGGGTAAATGTAAAAATACTGACCGGTGATAATGATAAGGTTACGCGTTGTGTTTGTCGGCAAGTCGGTTTGCCGGTGGACCGGATACTGCTGGGTTCGGATCTAGATGAAATGACAGAAGAAGCCTTGAGTCAGGCGGCGGAGGAAGTGAGTGTATTTGCCAAGCTTTCGCCTCAGCAAAAAGCCAGGGTGATTACGGCGCTGCGAAACAACGGCCACAGTGTGGGCTATATGGGAGACGGCATTAACGACGCGGCGGCAATGAAGGCCTCTGATGTGGGTATCTCTGTGGATACTGCCGTGGATATTGCAAAGGAATCGGCAGATGTAATCCTATTGGAAAAAGACTTGATGGTGCTTGAGCAGGGTATCGTGGAGGGGCGTAAGATTTATGCCAATATGATTAAGTACATTAAGATGACGGTTAGTTCCAATTTCGGAAACATGTTTTCTGTACTGGCGGCCAGTGTGTTTTTGCCGTTTTTACCCATGTTTCCGATCCATTTGATTTTGCTTAACCTTATTTACGATCTATCCTGTACAGCCATCCCCTGGGACAATGTGGATAAGGAATTTCTTGCGGTACCGCGGAAATGGGATGCTTCTTCTTTAGGTAAGTTTATGTTGTGGATTGGGCCGACAAGCTCGGTGTTTGACATTACAACATATCTGCTGCTGTATTTTATTATCGCTCCCCTTGCGGTGGGTGGGCTTATGTTCCATCAGATTACCGACCCCGCAATGGTGGCGCTGTTTATTGCGGTCTTCCACGCGGGATGGTTTGTAGAATCTATGTGGACACAAACATTTGTAATCCATATGATCCGTACGCCAAAGATTCCGTTTATACAAAGCCGGGCGTCCGCACCGCTTACACTGTTTACATTTGCCGGGATTGCGGTCCTGACGGCTATACCGTTTACCGGATTTGGCGCATCTATTGGTCTTGCGCCGCTGCCAATGGAATTTTTCCCGTGGCTGGGGCTGACGGTGGTGTTGTATATGGCGCTGGTGACGGTGTTTAAGGGGATATTTGTCAGGCGGTATGGGGAGTTGCTGTAAGGATTCATCATAACCCCCACAAATTTTTCATATACATGTGTAAAAAAGGAGGATTGCCGTGGGGATAGGTATAAAAGAACAAATGGCAGACCTAATGTCCTTACCTAAAGAAATTATCTTGGATCTGCCCCAGGTGATCCTGACAGGCAGCGGTGAGGTCAGTATCGAAAATTATAGAAATATCATCGAATATTCGGACACCTATACCCGTATCAACACCAACAGCGGGATTTTACTCATCACCGGACATGGATTGCTGTTAAAACAGATTACCGCGGAACATATTACCGTCACAGGGGAAATCATTAAGCTGGAATATCTGAGGTAATGCTGATTGGGCAGGTTTTGACGGAGTAGGGGGCAATCATGTTTTCAGGGTTTTGGACCTTTTTACAAGGTTATGTAGCCATAGAAGTAACGGGTACTTCCGTGGAGCGGTTTTTAAATCTGGCCGCCCATAAAGGGATAGTGATGTGGGATGTAAGTCCCATTTCAAACGGCATTAGCATGCACTGCTCGATCCGAAGCTTCAGGATGCTGAGAAGCTGCGCTAAAAAAACAAAATGCCGCCTAAAAATCGCCCGCCGGGTCGGTGCCCCCTTTCTCATGCACCGTTATCGCCGGCGCAAGATTTTAATGGGGGGCATCGCTTTTTTTGTGTTGTTTTTATACGCCATGTCCTCCTTTGTATGGCGCATTGATGTAGAGGGAAATGACAGGCTGTCTTCAGATAAAATACTGGAATTTAGCCAAAATCATGGCTTAAGGATCGGCGCGTTTAAACATTTTGTGGATCACCGGGAAATCGGGCGGCAGCTCCTCTTTCAATTTTCGGATATAGCCTGGGCGGATGTGCATACCCGAGGCACCCGTACCACCATCATCATATCCGAGACTATCCCCGAACAGCCCCACATTTCCCGGGATACCCCCTGTCATATTGTAGCTGCACAAGACGGGCTGATTATCAGCATAGCCACCGCTTCGGGCTTTCCCAAAGTACGGCAAAATGATGTGGTGCGCCAAGGCGATGTTCTTGTCAGCGGGATCCTTCCGGTGCAAACGGAGGCCACGGGCCAATCCACGATAATGTTTGTGCATGCCTATGCAGAGGTATGGGCAAAGATGTATACGCCCATCCGGTTAGTGGTACCTATGTCGTACACCCATCAAGTGTTTACGGGAAATGAACGCAGCCACTATACCCTTCAGTGGCTTTTGGGACGGCAGGGAAGCATAAATTTATTCCATGGTAGTATTCCCTATACAGAATATGATAAAATGGTGTCCTATACCCAGCCGGGTGCATCCGGGGATTACCCTTTGCCCTTGATCTGGACTCGGGTAGTGTATCGGGAATTTGTACCCGAAACCCGTCACCGTACCGTAGATGAAGCCAAGGCACTGGCCAACCGTATTATTACCGAACATATTATACGGGAGTTTGATTTTGAGGCGGATATCATTGATAAGCAGATTCAATTTGAGGAACAAGCGGATCAGCTGACAGTCTCGGCCTTAATCACTACTCATCAGCGCATTGATAAAGCCGTGCCGATAGAAGAGAGTGAATTAAACCACTCTCCCGAACAACATGCTTTAATCAACGAAGCAAATTAAAGAAAGTAGGTCGTATGGAACAAAAGATTATTCATATACCCAATGCCGTTATGGGTAATGTTTTTGGAAAATTAGACGAGAATATAAAAAAGATTGAGGAAGCTTACGGAGTCGTAATAGTCAACCGGGGCGAGCAAATTCAGGTTACCGGTGGTGCCGGGGCTGCTGATAAGGCAGAGGCGGTGCTTCAAAAATTGGCTGTGTTTGCTCAAAAAGGCGAAAGCATCGGCGATCAGCAGGTTAATTATCTGATTGCGTCTCAAGGAGATGCGGATTTTGCTCACATCGAAAAGATCAACGACGATACCGTATGCATCACCGCTTCCGGTCGGCCGGTTAAACCCAAAACCATTGGCCAAAAGAAATATTTAGATCAGATCCGAAACAATACCGTGGTATTTTCCATCGGTCCCGCCGGTACCGGTAAGACCTATCTTGCCATGGCCATGGCAATTACCGCCTTCCGCAATCAGCAGGTTAACCGTATCATCCTGACCCGTCCGGCGATAGAAGCGGGCGAAAAGCTGGGCTTTTTACCGGGAGACCTGCAGCAAAAGGTAGATC
>Ga0131853_10002848_pt1 | contig 30991 bp, 21 predicted proteins | sample TergutLab28metaG_FD_92764 | JGI IMG/M metagenome (GOLD analysis project Ga0131853, IMG submission 92764) | Labiotermes labralis P1 segment gut microbial communities from Petit-Saut dam, French Guiana - Lab288 P1 (version 2) (version 2) | ecosystem: Host-associated > Arthropoda: Insects >... | reverse complement strand
TTAAAGAAAAATTTGGAAACTATACCAGGAAAACACTTGATAGATTCACTACAAAAGACAGCTATACTTGGAACATCACACATAATACGGAAAGTACTGCAATGTGAAGCTTGAAGCCTGAGCAGTGGGGATCACCGCTGGTTCAAGAGAAGTGCCAGGAAGAAATGCCTGCGACAAGAGACATACATATTGTATAATAATAATCACCATCAATAATAATAAGAATAATAATAATAATGGCTGGAATAACACAGTATCATAAAAACAAGGCTACTGGCTTGACAACTAAGGAATTGTGATTTGGTTGCTGCAAAGGACAAGGTATTTTTCTCTTCTCCAAAACATTGTGCCTGGCTCTGGGCCCACCCAGTTTCCTGTGCAGTAAGTACCGGGGACTTTTTTTCTGTGGGGGTTAAAGCTTCAAGGGCATGCAGCTGACCACTCATCTTCGTACAGAGCTGAGGTTAAGGATGAGTTGAACCGTACCTCAACTTTCCCGCTTATGCATGGGATTAACTTTACCGTTTTTAACAGACAGTGGTAACAGTGGTGATGATGACCAAATCAACAACAACCATATTTGTTGTGGTTATCTTCTTCTTTCTCCTTCACATTCTAGAGGATGTTTTATATTCTCTATTAAGAACATGTCTGAAATTGTGAATAAGTATCTTTGCCCAGTCAGTCCATTCACAATTTTTAAAACATGATCTCATCAGTTTGGAAGAATGACATGGTCAAAGCACACATTATATACAGGACAGTGGAGATGGATATGTGAAGTTTTGCTCAGAAAACCGGCAGCAGCAAGATCACTTGGAAGACCTGGATGTAGATGAAAGAATATTAAAATGGATCGTGGAAAACTGGGTAGTGGAGTATGTCTGGCTTCATCTGACTGAGGACAGGGACCAGTAACAAGCTTTTGTTTGTAAAGTAATGAACCTTTGAATCCTATAAAATTCGGTGTTTTTGTAAATAGCTAAGAAGTGATTTGATTCCCAACAGAGTCTTTTCCACAGAATTTCTCATCATCACTGGTTTCTAATATTGACATAGTTGACTTAAGTATTTTTAGAAATTAAAATAAGAAATGTTTGTGTTGCAGGTAATCCTGAATTTGGTAGTAAATTTAAAGGTGTATATGGACACACATTATTTCTGAGTAAATGTTTTGGATTACCATGCATTGCAACCCAGATATGTCTCAGCTATGGAATCCAGGAAGAAGTTGCTTTCCTTCATTTGGGATTTACTGCCTTACCTGTAATAGCACATCTTTTCAAGGACAGAAGTAAGAAGAACCTACTTGATGGAGTGATAGTTAGCAATCTGATATCAGTTGCATATTTCAGTTATGTGAATGCAAATTATTATGGAATTGCAATGCTTGTGTCATACTCAGTGAATCATTTTATGATTGGAACGGATGGGACTGCATTTGATACCAGTATACCTTCTCTTGACTTATTCACGTATGGCCTCAGCTTTTTTAATTTCTTTGCCATCAAAACCCTTTCTGACTGATATGTCAGGTGTAGGTGTGGCATTGATTCTTCAAGTTTGTTAAAACTTGAAGAATCAATGTTTCAATTATAAACTGCTCTTTTTAAAATAGTGTATACTATCTTACTTTGTAAGACATTCATCATTTGCTATTTGTATTAAATTCTTTATATTGATTTGTATTTCTGCAATTAGTTCTCTGTGAACCAGCAAGTTGTGATATGATAAATTTTCCACAGATGATCCTGTTAGTAATTGATGTGCAGTGATGTAACCAGTTTTTTTTTTTGGCATGGATGAGATGCTACAGTCTAATTTTAGAAATCCACAAAATGGTTTTGATTTTCATAAACATGTGTAGGGTTATCTACCTCCATCAACAAATTTAATATATTTGAAGTGGTAGAAATTTATTGTACGTAATTCAAGAATCTATCTGATTCACAAGTTTGTACCTTGCATTTTCATCTATTCACAGAAGAATTAGTCTAGCAATTCTGTGCATTATGGTATAAGTCCACTGCTCACATCTGGCCATGCTTGCATAAGCACTCAGAATAATACGCAAGAGAATGCATCTGTCCACCTGTCCCACTCAGTAGCTATCCAGACAAAATGCAATACAGAATGTGCTCTGATTGTACTTTTCAGTGTTTTCAGAACTAATTGTTACCCTCATGTTTTAATTATGTCGAGCCAAAGGATAAAAAGAAAAAGAAAGTAATGTGTCTGTGAAAATGGAGGTGTTGGCTGATGTGATGGGGGGAATGAGAAGTGCTGTGATTAGATGCCATCATAATATAAAGGAATGAACATTTCATTTCAACAAGAAAAGTGAAGAAGATTGAGGGGAAACATTAAGGACAGTGCTCTGCTGAGTGTGAAAATTTGTGTAAATCATCAACATCCCTTCCTCAAAAGGATGGAAAGGGGCTTTGTATGTGTGGCTGGAAGATGAGGCACAGAAATGGCTATCAGTCAGTGATGATGTTGGAGAGGTAGAAGATCACGCCAGTAAAGGCCGGTTTGCAAACCACATCTTAAGTCCAAGATCTTGGTCTAATGTTCCTGAATGACCAAGCTGAAAATCTGTCCAACACTACCACTTCACTCCTGCAGCTGTTCAACCAGGAAATAATTGTTACATTCCAAAGGGACTACACTTACTGCACATTCCAGATTATCTTGTATGCAAGTGAGGAGACCTTTATTAATGTTAGTGCATGCTGGAAACAGTAGAGCACATCTGACTGCATAGGAAATGTAAAAGAGTTGATGGGTGAACTGTGGTCAATGGCTTGAGAGAACACATCTCATGTTTGTAAACTCAGTTTATAGATAATTGATTGTCAGTCAAAACACAACATATATTTTCTCGCTCACATATTGTATATGTTCGCATGTAACTGCATTTTACTTGAAATTAAGTCTGTATTAGCCCGATGATGGATTGTTCAATCCAAAACGTAGAGGTATGTAGAGTGAGAAAATTATATATTGTGTTCTGACCGAAGATCTGTTATCTTCTAAAGTAGTTCATGACTCTGAATGGCTGTTGGCAGCAACTGGCCTGAAGCAGTTCTGGGGATTCCGCAGCCAGCAGGATGAAATAGGGTACACTGTCACATTATCCCATCATGTTCCAGGAGATAGATTTTTGAAGATATGCAGAAGTCTTATAGTCAAGAAGTTCTTGACTCTCATGCTGTTGAGTTAACTTAGGACAAACCTGAACCACTGACAGTGGTCAGTGAAGCAGAAGGTGAGGAATGTTCTGACATGTGGAGAGGCCTCAGCTGACTACCAGTGATCTGAAGAGAGCCCTCCAGCTAGCAAATGATGTAGTCAGTCATTTTTCTGATATTGGCCGTTTCATGGATAGGTGCCTGATTTTTAAGCATGAGATGGAGACTATCATGCACCATACAAGGACATGCAGAAGATGAAGCAATCTTCATCAAGGCTTCCATCTCCCACTCCAATATACACTCTAAATTGTTCAGTCACTGTGGTACCTTTCAGCCAGAAGTTTTGAAGTCATTCCAATAATTCCAACATACATATTTTCTTTTTTTTTTTTTATATATTAACAGACTTGATACATCAAGTTGGTTAATTACTGAGATAAATATATTGAGATGCACAAGCAGCAAAACGTCAAAACATATTTTCTTGCTTACTAATAATCAGTTTACATATTATCATATTTTGAGGTTTTCAATTGTTGTGAATCTTGAAATTTAGCGTTACATCACACAAAAAAAATTGAGGGTATTTGAGAATTTGAGTGCTGAGAATATTTGGACCTCAGAGAGAGAAAGTAATAGGAAAAAGAAAAATACATATTCAGGAACTCTGTAACTTGTGCACTTCACCCCATTAACAAGCATGTTATATTCAAAGACAGCAAAATGGGCAGGACATGTAACAAGAATTGGATAATTTTAAATACGTACAAAGTATTTGAATAAAAGCCTGAAGGGAAGAGGCTGCTTAATATTATTAGATCAGTTTTTAGGAAAGAGGGTGTCAGTTTGTGAATTGAATTTGTCTGGGTTAGAATCAGTGAAAAATGTAAGGCACATTCAAGTTTCATAATAGGCAGAAAATTTCATGACTACTTGAGTGACAGCTTCTCAAGAACTCTGCTGCGTGGAGTTTGTTATGACACGTGTCCACAATGTTGATCTTTCATACACCATTTCCTCTTACATCATCAGGAAATTAAATGTCACTGTTCCACAATTTTTGCACATCACAGAGGCCTTGGCAGTGTTTGTTGGCCCTATCACACAGTGAATCACCATTGATCAGTCACTAAATTGTCACGCATTAGTTCATATACTGCTTTCTCATATTTTATTGGAAGGGACTGCAGTAAACCACAATCACTCATGTGCCTTTGTGCAAGTGTATTTACTTGATAGTAATAATTATTTTCGAGTTCTTGCATTTAGGTGGGGATGAACTCGCATTCCATCTAACTTTGGAACAAAATTTATTTGTGTGTAATTTGTAGGGTACTCAACAGATGGCAGTGGGAGCATCAGTATTAATTAAAATCTTTTCCCAAGATGTCATCCAGTTTGCACTCAAGTGTGTGCAGTAAGGCATGTGAGGATTGATATGGCTATAAAAACAGCTTCCAACATGTCATGGTTCAGTTCCTGAAACTTTAATGTAACCTGAAATTCATCTAAGCTGGAATTTACCCAATCCCTACATATTTTATCAGTTATGTGTATGTTTTTACAGTGTAAGTGCACATGTTTAAAATAATTTCACAATGATGGTATTATTAATTAATAATATAAATATAATTAACATGTATTATGTATAATATAAATTAATAACATGTTATAATAAGTAAGAATTTTTAATGTAAGTCCAAATTTTTGTGTAAGGTAAATTTTACATAACCTAGAAACTGCCTGTATATTATTTCACAACACCCTTTTTTATAGATGTTGATAAGTAACAAAGACAGAAATTCTTATACTACCAATACATAGCCTTATATGCAAATGAGTTGAAGATGTATGCATATTTAGGCTTGAACAACAGTTGTGCATCGGTCAAGAGCTGATAAAATATTCTTCACCATGTCTGAATGGACTGTCAACACTGGCAATCATGTTTAAGCCACAGTGCTGTCACATGCAGTGGAAGATTGCATTGAAGAATATTGGATTTTGCTTGATACTAGAAAATGGCCTGTCTTCAGCATCAAGCATTCCCTTGTCAGAAGTTTTTCCTAGCATGGAATTAACAACAACTCTGTCACCGTTTTTTCCAAATGAGGCATGTCTGCTACTTTGAATCTATAGCTGGTGTCAGACAATGCTAATAGAATGACAGAAAATGTTGCATTGGAGAACAGAGGGTTTATTGTATTTATACAGTAAGCTGGTCCAGGGCTACATGCTACTGTAGGAGATTTACCAAACAAAAAAATATATGTACCAATAAACTCCACATTAACCTTTTGACGCCTAATGTCAACTATAGTGGTCGTCCCGCACCGCTAACCTCTAAAGTTGCATTTTATATATTTATTCAACAAATATAGGTACCGAATATTTTAAACATGGTGTATACTCTCCTTTTTTTCCCCTTCAAAATGCAGTTTGTTTCATAATTCTAACATATTTGGTTCCGGTATTATTCACATTTTATATACAGGATGTGCTAAAATTTAAAAAAATAATTCCGGCGCCAAAAGGTTAAATGAACCATGCCCAAGTACCTTCCATACAGAAACTCTTCTGTGCTTCTACCACAACTGCTGTCTCCTGAGACGAATGGGAGTGTGGCCACAGAAACCAACAATTTATATTGAATTTATTTACATGAAATGAATCCAAATTCACAATAAAATCTTACATAGAGTAGCTTGTTTATAGCTACATATTATTAGTTTAAAATTGATAAAATATTAATTTAACATGCTGTATTTACATTAAAATATACATCTACAGAGTAGAAGGAATGAGCATGTAGATTTTTTTTTTTTATTGTTTAATATTATCAGTGGTCTTTTGATACTCAGTGGGAGACTGTTAAACACCTTTATGCAAGGAGTGCAGATTTCTTTATGATTCTTTCATTCTGTAGTCTGTCTTACAGCACGCCCATAGATTCTTCCAAAGTGAGTTCTCCACATAGTGTGATCTAGTGCTTCATTTTTGGTATAGTGATGAATTTCATAAAGGTTGGTGAAAATTAAATTTTTGTCTAGTATTTATGTTATAAACATCAGAATTTATTTTGTATTTATTTTTGTTCTTGGCCAAAAATAAAAGAAGAGAAAATATATGTGTATTGTGATTGAACAGGTATGATTTTTAAGGTCTTAAATAAATCTCTACATGTGTCTCCACTTCTGCATCTGGCAATAATTCCAGTTATGTATTTTAAAAACGTTTTTATTATATCGATTCAAGTGCTCATGTCTATTTGCAGCCAGTTGGCACTGTTTATGAAGGATCCAGTTACATTATTATGAAGTTTGTGTGCAAATTATGTTTATGAAGTTTAGAGTTTAAATGCTTCCTTTACAAACATTAAGTTGTGAGATGGTTCAAGAAAATAACAACAATTAGGGTGTAAATATCCATATTGTAATATCTTTTACATGATATGTATGTGTAGGTATGGATAAGGTATCTTGCTGTATGTGTGGTGTGAGTTATGAGGTAATTATTAGTTGTAAAAAAATTAAAGTGAACTTCAACCAATCTAAGGAAATTGTCTAGATATATGTTCCAAATATTTTAAATTTATTTATCAGTGTTAAAGTTTAAAATATATTGCCAAATAAAAACACTTAAAACAATAAATTTAGAAGTTATATAACAAGCATTTGTTGAAATTATTAAATATTTCATTTCCAGGTTCCTGTTTACTTAGGCAATCAGATCCAGGTACAGGATCTACTTCATGAAGCCTGCTTTTCAGTTTTATGAATTTGTATCGCTACAACTGCTGCGCTACAAATGAAGTAACTTCAGTTGCGATCGGTCGATAATGAAGGGCGATTTACTTCGACAACAATGTGCCTTTTCGCTTGTTTGTTGCCTTCCATTCAACGGATTTTCCTCAAATTTCATACCTCAGGCTGCCCAAAGTTTCGTTTATATGTCGGTTTCCATTGGGGGGATTTTCCTGGCACATAATATCTCACAATTTCCACTCGCGCTACAACTGTGTAAGTTGGGTTGCGGTTGGATGTTAATGAGGGGGCTTTTACCTTTCTTCCATATCTTGGTTTCCATTTTAGGGGTATTTCCTGAAACTTCGTGTCTCGAAAATTCCATGAATTCGCTACAAATGTCTACAGTTCTGTTGCGACTGATCAATAACAAAGGGAGCTTTACCCCGAGAACAAAGTACCTTTTCGTCCTTGTCTTGGTATCCATTCGTGCAATTTTCCTGAACTTTCATACCTCACACTACCGACCCGTACCCAAAAACTGTGTACATTTCCTTGTGATTGGTCAGACATTGATAAATAATTGGGCAGCAAAGTACTTTTCATCTTATCTCCGGTTCCAATGGAGGAAATTTTTCGAAATTTTGTACTTCTCAATTTCCACACATTCAACAAAAACTAGATAATTTTGGTAGTGATCGGTCAATAATGAAGGACAATTTACTTAGAGAACAAAGTACTTTTTCATCTGCGTTTCTGCTTCCGTTCGAGGGATTTTCCTGAAATTTCAAACCTTGCAGGGTCCACGCATACGCTGCAAACGATGTAACTGTGCTTGCGATCAGTCAATAATGAATGGCATCTTACTTGCAGAGCAAACTATATTTTTACCTCCTGTTCCATTGTAGGGATTTTCCTGAAACATACCGCCCACTCTACACTCATGTGCTACGAATGACGTAATTTTTTATGCGATCCGTCCATAATGAAAGCCACTTTACTTGGAGAACAAGTTAAATTTTTGGCTATTTCTGAGCTCCAGTGTTCCTGAAAATTCATATTAAAAACTTTACAAAAATGCACTACGCACTGCATAAGTTTGGTTGCTGTTGGTCATTAACGAAGAGTACTTTTTTTTTGGCAGGCAAATATCTTTTCGTCTGCATCTCTTCTTCCATTTAAGGGATTTTCCTGAAATTCCATATCTGGCATTCACTCACCATGGCCTACAACACTTTCAATTTTGGTCACAATGGATCTCGAATGAAGGACATTTTACTGGGAGAACAAAATACCTTGTCGGTTGTATCTTTTCTTCCATTCAGGTGACTTTCCTGAAATTCCACATCTTGCACTTACCACCATGGCCAGCACCACTTGTATGTTTTGACCTGATCAATCTATAATGAAGGGGATTTTGCCTGAAGAACAGAGTACTTTGGCTGTATCTCTTCTTCTGTTCAAGGGATTTTCCTGAAACTCCACATCCTGCACTTGGCCACCATGGCCTACAACATTTGTAAGTTTGCGATCAGACTAAAATGAAGGGCCCTTTACTTGAAGAACAAAGTACCTTGTCAGCTTATGTCTTCTTTCTTCCACTGAAGGACATGTATTTTCAGGACAAATAGAGTATGATGCCACTTGGTATCACTGGGCTAGAATGGCCTTCCACTGCTCTGATTTTCACAAATCTTAGAACTGATCAACAGCATAACATGACTCTCTGCTATATCGAAACTCATTCAAATCAGTCATGAAATATGAAGACTATGGGGCGTTCATTGACAGCCTTTAGTAAATTATGACACTAAGTTTCACATAACTCAGCACTGCGCAACAGCATGATATGACTCTCTCTTCTACACCAAATATCACCCAAACTGGTCACCAGATATTGATAGTACAAGCAAAATTTCATTTATACTCTTAAGTAAAGTACTGACTTCATTGCACCAAGTTTTATTAAACTTATAATCATTCAACAGCATACTACAATTCCTCCTATGCTGAATTTCACTGAAACTGGTCAAGAAATGCAAAAAGTAAGGCGGAAAGTTATTTACTCCCTTAACTAATGTATGACTTCCACTGCAGTAACTCAGAAGCAACTCACATACATCTTCCAACGTTTTACACCAAGTTTCAATAAAACTTGACAAATAGTTTACTCACTGTTTCACATTATCTCTGCACAGAGCATTTATTTTTTACTCTATAAAGAATGCCAGCAAGCAACTGAATTTGCAGCAATTAACTCATTATTTAGTCCATGTCTTGAAGATACTGTGTTCAAAATGTATAATAACTTGGAAAAACACACTTTTAAACACGGAATAAATTCAGCTAACAAGAGGTGCATGAATGATTCTGATATATGAGCAGCCATTTTGTAGGAGCAACCTCAATACCTGTGACTAAATGGACTCCGGAATTCACTGTCAATGCAAAAGGCCTATTTGTTTCCACATAATTTTGACGATAAAACGGTAACAAAATTAAAAAAAAAATCTATTTGTAACAGAATACAAACACTTTTTGGAAACATATGATACCGTAAGTGTTCGAAGGACAGTCACATTCCATAAATCGTGAAAGTGGTCAATCAACTTAATGAAAGATCTTGTCTGGGTTGACAGTGATCTGCGCAGTAAAAGGAAAGTTGGAAAAGCTGATCCACCAGCCACGTTGTCTCATCCTGATTCACTGGAAGCAAAGTAACAGGGACAACCTGAACAATGTAAGACATGAAGCTAGTAGACATTTCAGAAACAGAGACGGAACATCTCAAAGGTAAAATTAATGAAGAGAAGCAAACAGTAATAGCAAATATATCGGAGACCTGTACAGGGACAGGCTGGTACCTGAAACTAGGACAGTAAGCAATGATAAGAGTTATCTGCTTGCAGACTCCCACAGTATTTTGTATAGGTGCTGACATAATTTTTCTAAGTTACTAAATGTACATGGGGTTCACAATGTTAGGCAGTTAGAAATATATACAGCAGAGCCACTTGTGTCTGAACCCAGTACCTTTGAAGTTGAAATGACTATTGAAAAGCTCAAAAAATACAAATTAACAGGTACTGATCAAATTTCGGCAGAAATGATTCAGAAGGTAGGGCAATACATTCTGAGATCCATAATTGTATTAATTCTGTTTGGAATAAAGAAGAATTGCCTCACCAGCAAGGCAATCACTGTACCTATTTATAAGAAGGGTGATAAGACAGACTGCAGTAATTTTTACGTAACAGGTAAATCACTGATCACATATTCTGCATTTGTCAAACACTTGAAAAAAAGTGGGAATGCAATGGGACATTGCATGAGCTATTTATATATTTCAAAAAAGCTTGTTTTTTAGTTAGGAGAAAGGTTTTCTACAATTTTCTCACTGAGTTTTGTACAATAATGACTCTAGTAATCCCTGACAAGGATCAGTTACAATTAAAGGTCAATGCAGTAGCACTGTATTCAACATTTCCATATTAATAACGGTGGGTGGTTTTTAACTTTACTGTAGCTATAAGAAGCCACAAAATTAGTCATATATTATGTGTCAGTTATTATATAATCTACATAAAGGTACAAATACAAACTCTCTAAAGAGAAATATTTATTTGTACTAATTTTTGTTACTAAAATGTGTTCGCATTGTGACACACTGTTTGGCCCAATTTCATGCAACAATACTGTTTGTGAATGTGCAAGTGCACGTGTCTACATATATATATATATATATATATATATATATACATATGTATAAGCCAGAAGATTGCAGGTTCAATTCCTGATGGGGTCAGTAGTATTTTTCATTGACTTCATCCTTCCAGCCACACTATGGCCCTGGGGTCAACTCAGGCTCCAACAGAAATGTGTAGCAGGCATCTCCTAGCGGATAAAGGCAGCTGCTGCATAGGGCTAACAACCTTACCACCTTCATGTGCAATTGTCTAAAATTCTCAAAGCCTCAACATCCTGAAGCCCTAAGGGCTTATCAAGGCCTGTAATGGGATAGCTTTACCTTTATGGATCTACACATGCTTATTCACATGCACATGCTACATGTCTCCACCAATCCATTCAGTCAACCACATTTGAATATTTTTAATACAGAAACTATTCACAATTTCAGAAAACTGTTACATACTGTAAAGCAGCAACATCATCATATAAATGGACGCTAAGTTCAAGCTGTTTACACCTCTACTGGCTTGTATGAAGTTCCACATTGCTAGTGCACCTAAACTAGATGGGTGGATAATATTAGGATGGATATCCAGGAGGTGGGATGTGGGTATATGGACTGGATTGGGCTGGCCCAGGATAGAGACAGGTGGCGGACGTTTGTGAGGGCGGTAAGGAACCTTCGGGTTCCGTGAAATCCGGGGAATTTCTTGACTAGCTGCAACTAGTTAGCTTCTCAAGAAGGACTCTGCATCATGGAGTAAGTAAGTATTCCATTGTGGTATATATGGAAATGCATGTAATTAGAAATAATGAATGACAAAACAGTATGCTGTATAGAGTGTGATAAACTGTGTAAGCATAGTTTAGCGTTTGAAACAAATGAACTGAGGGGCAAGATGTGTGGGATCAGAAGAAATATGTGTTTAAAACTGGTTGTGGCCCGTACCTGTCCAATCATCTGGTTCTTATGTGTTTGTGGTTTATTTAATCATGTTGTCAATAGGTAAGGCTACATAGCATCAAATGGTAGATGATAAAAATGAAAAATGAATTTAGAATGATTTGTAAGGAAGTATGTGTGACTTCATTTGAGATACTGTCATGTAATCTGCTTTCAAGCACTGAGAAATCACCACAAGAAATATTGTTTAGGAACAAATATCTGGGCTAAGTTTTAATCCTATGACTGCCAGCATATGAAGTAGGATTACTAACCATTGGCAACTTTGTTTGTTTTCTGGTTCTTCATTTTCACTTGATGGAGTTTTTTCTTGATACTGTGATATGTATGTGATAGGCTGTATTTGGCGCAAAGAATAACATGTTTTAACAGGAGATTCTGCATTGCAAGGTCATATATTGAATGTATATGATGTAATAAAAATGAAAAAATGTTGACATTATTGGAAGGGTGCATTTCATTCTTTGTTATAGCATGAAATTTACCTGGAAGACTTGGAGTTCCACCTAACAGAACTAAAGTCGAAGGATCTGAACAGACTTGGGGTGCTGCGGAGGCTTATTCAGGAATATTGTCACCAAGGACGAGTGGAGAAAATGTATGTAGCCAAAGAAGAATTTGAAGCATCAGGTTATGTGTACTCTTCTGGAGTATTGGCGACGCTGTTGGACATAATGGTCCATTTTGGGAATCCAGATGAAGCAGAGGCAAGTTTGAGGAAACTGAATGGCCTGGCACCTGACTTCGTCTTGGATGAACACAAGGTACTGGACTTTGCTACACTTCTGGTTTCGAAGAATCATTTTAAAGTAAAAATGTGGCTTCATGGTATGCTGCTCTGTATGTGCAGTTGACATTAGTGAGTTGATCTAGTGGAGTGTGTTGGTGGTATGTAACCTCAGATCATATGCTTTGTCAGCCCAATGTCTAAAGGCATTTGGGATGTGATGCCATGTTGTCTCATAGGAGTGTGCTTACATTTCAGAGGATTCTGCTCTGATAACCCTTTAACGCCAAACGACTTATAAAGACGTCGCGCAGTGAGCCCTTTAAATAGCCAAATGACTTATAAAGAGGTCACAAACAGTGTTTTGAAGTTTGGAGGAATTTTGTTTACTCCTATTTGGTTAACTGCTGTGGCATGCTACACTTCAGGCCCTGTGAATGTTAGGCTTTCATTCAGGAGCCAGAATATACACCCTCCACCTCTTAACCCCTCCACAAACACTGATATATATGTAGACACTTGGTAACTGCGCATTTTTCCCAGCTGACTAGTAACTTCCTGACACTGTTTGCTTTGACTGTTGCTTGCAATGGAGTTCGTTGTGGGTTGAAATATCAACACTGGCCTATGAAGCGAAATCTAGTTGTTGACCAGAAAGGTTGTCAGTGGCATACCGTACCCATATAATTCAGACAAAGCTAATAATAAAAAATCGGAGATAGCCACAAAACTCAATGTTTACAGCTACAGGAGGACTCACAGACATGTCTCTTGTAGTGCTGGGGTAATCTGTAGGAGTTGTGGGGTAGTAACATGCAACATACAGCTGTCAATGTAGTAACAATGTCTTGGGCACCCTCGAATAGCTGGAATATTTATACAGTAGTCGCATGGTAGCTTTAGATCTGTTTTGTTGTCACTGTAGAAGACATTCATGTCTACTGGTATTATGTTTCTGAAACTGTGCCGAGTTGTACATAGTAGTCTAAACAAGGTAGATGATTATGGGCCTCCAGCAATGGCCGAAAAAAAATAAATAAAACTTGAGGAGGAAGTCATCAGTGAAATTCTGGTTGTTGACACAGCCTCGAAATCAGTTGTGAAAGCTAGCGATGTTAGAAGATTATTTTGAGGAAGAAGAAGAAGAAGTAGAAGAGGAAAAACAACAGCAGCCAGCCTCAGCAGAAGTAGCCATAACAAACAATGGCCTGCGAAATCAGCCCAACTGCTCTGCCGTCTGTGTTTTCGCAGCCAAAAAAGGGCACAGTGCACCATATGTGACTTGGGCCTGTGTGTAGTGTCTTGTTTCACGGAATATCACACAAACGTAAATTTGTAATATATCACCCTCTTTGTGAATACTGTGTGTCATGATAAAACAGTGATCCAAGGTGCCACAGACTGTATGCAGCAGCCAGAATTATGTGAGCAATGAACTATTTACACCACATTTTATATAATTCATGCAATTCACAGGCCTAAATTTATTATAACAATAGGTGAACATTTTTTACTGCATTAAGCAATTTATACGCACAGTGCAAAATTTTATTTCATTAAATTTTAAGGAAAAGTCTATGAGATATGCTTTTTTTTTCTAAGCGTAAGCATTAAAATTTAAAAGCCCCAGTAAAAAATTCTGGCAGGCAGCATTGCTCGGAGGGATTCAATTCCGCTGTCAAAGGGATAATGGAGGCAACAGGATCGTCTGAAACATTAGTACACTTTACCAGACTGTATGGTGTCATGTACCAGAGGGCAGCTGTCTTCATGTCCACTGTTGTTCTTGACCACATCTCACAGAAAAAGAATCGTATCACACATTCAAAATCCTGTGTGCTGAAATCCATTATATTATGACCCTGTGTAAGTCAGTGTCTCACTGTTGAATTCTTACTCACTTTTGTCTCAAATTTTTGTACATTTCTCATTTCCTTATACAATGAATATTGAAATCCTGTGATTAGCCATCCTTCATCTTTCAGACATCTGATGTTTGATTATCAGTGTGGAGGCCGGTTAAAGTGTGTGATGTGAGGTTCACATGGCACTGACTGTGGGCTATGATCCCACGCACTCTTGTAGGTAGGTACTGACATTAGATGAACCTACTGCCACTGTCTTCCGGGTAGAAGAGTGTTCTGAAGATGTGGTAGCAGGTTCATCTGAAATGGTCATTAATTTCTGCCAAACTGTACAGCTTGACATTTAAGGCAACAGTATATTCATAGTTACTAGCAAGAGATTCTCAAATATTTCCTGTATGTGTGTGGCAATGCCCCACCCATGTACACCTGTTGATTTAACCTTATTTGCCATACACTGCATTATTGAAATGGACATGCATATGGTCCACCCCTGTATTTTTTAATGGCATGCACAAGGAAAACTGTACCTTTGCGTTTACTTTCCGTTACTTTGTCTCTCTTTACTTCTGAAGATTTAGTATTTCATCCTTAATCATTTTCAGTCTGTTCCTAGGGGAAGGCATAGTAATTTGTATAAGATATTGCATATCACTTTAAGTAATCTTTAGAGTATCAGAGTGAAAAGAAGAAGATGAATTTCTGAATGGAATGTAACATGAATTTAATCTGCTTTCTTATATGTGTATGTGAATTTACCATTTGTGTTTTACTTAGGATACTGTAATATTAATCAACTTTTATCCTACCAGGGTAGGTGTTTAAATACTAGTGCATGGTTCATGAAAAACGTGAGTATTGTTTGACAAAGAAAGACAAATCTGTCATTTTGTGGAAAATAAAATGGAGTTTATGCGGCATGTCTTAAAAATGCAGTAAATTTCCCTTTTGCCTAAATACATCAAACGCAATCGTGGTTGCCAGGATCATCTAACAGATGACTCTGTTAAACACATAGGACTTTCATTCCACAAGGTTCACAACCCCCGGTCTGATGTACCCTCAAAGATATTTTAGGCAAGTGTAACAAAGGATGAGTACAGGAATTATAACAGTCATAAACTAGAATAAAAAGATTGTCAGTAATTGAATACAGAAACTTTATTCAAAACAATTAAAACAAAAACAAAGTAAAAGGCACATAAGAAAATAGAATATTACTTTGCACACCCCGAAGTGTATGATGTAATTTTAACTGTTGTTACAGGTTTGTAAAACAAAATAACTGCTTATTTGCCTGGTGGTCCTGGTACTCACAACACGTCAACACAACAATGGGTCACTCACCTGGAACATGCAATATTTTCTTTCAATGACCTACACATTCATTAAGAATGAAAGGAAAAATTACACTCTTCATTACACAGTTTTGATTCACAAATATGGTAATGAACATTCTATCTCCATAATTTGGAAGATAAAAATATTCTTTTCTGTCTCACATTCTGCACATCTATTGAAGTTTGAAGCAAATGCTTACGTCATTATTCCGCAATGAAAAGTTTTATTCCCATCATCAGATTCCCCTCAAATGATAGGGAGGTGTTTAACACTAGTACCATATGTTCTTGAGAGGGAAACACAGGGCATTCAGATTTCATCAATTGTAACAAATTAATATGTAAATTCTTTTCCATCATTAAGTGCAATCTGTCTTTAGCACACCAACATACTACCCACAAAATGTTTAATCACAGTTCAGAGTTGTCAATGTCATATTTTCATAATGGCTGTCAAGATTAACTGGTCCAGTGAATCAAGTGTGTCACCAATTTAAGGTGGATAATCATAGCTCATTAATATCTTGACCCCAGAATTAGTTAACTGGTAAGTCAAGTAACTGTATATTACCAATTGTAAACTTTATAATCAGTTATGATCTTCAATTTTGATGTGGCCATGAGGTGCAGGAAGGTCATCATACAGAAACACAAAAACACTTTCCAGAACATGTTTGTGATTTCAACACAGTAAAAAATACAGTATAAAATGAATTCATAGATAAATGTGTGAACAGCAGAACAAAGAAAAATATGACATTAGCAAAATATGAAGCTGGTAAAATCAGGGACACAATTGTGTTCACAGGCATGACATAAAAATCACAAATGGAATTCCTCTGACAGCATTACGAATGGAGATGCTGAATAAGTAATCATGGAGGAGATGCAGGATACAGTACAGAGACCACTAAAAAGAAGATATACAGAATAAATTGAGAAGAACTGAACACAGACATAACAGGCACATTTATGGGAGAACAGAAAAGAATGAAGAAGACAATAACATATGATGTACCTTTCAGCAAACATCAGTGGATGAAGATGATAGTGAAATAACTATATTGTAAGAACAACCATATTGTGTGGACAGCAGCAACAGGGATCTAAGGGCACATTTTTATCTACTCAAGACAGCAGGAAATTTTGGTCTCAAAGAATTTAGTAGTACCCTTCAGTACTTCGCATTGTCAAATATTATAACCTGATCTTTATGACTTAAAATTATTGTTGCAGGAAACAACTGCTTGCTGTAATTGGTTACAAGAAAATTAACTTCTCTTCACTTGAAAAATGAGACAGCATAGACAGCAGATCGAGCACATAACATTCTGAACAAAAGATTTGAATACAGAGTCACTGTTTATTCATCAAATCTTTGATACCAGATCCAAACCCATGTGGTCTTTCACATCACGATATCTCTGAAGGATACAGTGTTCAATATTAACCCTACCCACATCATGAATTGAGAGAGGCAACCAAGCAACAGGTATTTTCAGTCTTTACAGTACAGTGCAAGCTGTACTAATAGAATTTCATCCTTTAACTTTCACACATAATTTCACCAAAGGAGGTATACATAAGATGTTTCACACTGAATACTGTAGTTCCTGTGTGTACTAACAAACAAAATCCATGGACCAGAGTCCTTCTCGGAAAGCTAACAGATCCTCAGCTGGTAAAGAAATTCTCGACATTGTAAGGAACCTGAAAACCATTACTGTGTTCACATAAGCCCATACTTCATCCTTATCCTGAGCCAAATATATAAGATATATCAGTATTAGCATTCCATCAGCACCTAAGATCTCCCAAGTGGTCTCCTTCTTTCCTGTTTCTCCAACAGAACCCTGTTTTGCATATCTATTCCCTACCACATGTGCCACATTCTCCACCCATCTCATCCTCCTTGATTTTATTACCCTAATAATATTTGATATACAGGGTCTTGGTGGGGAAGCCGGAGGGAAAGAGACCACTGGGGAGGCCTAGGCATAGATGGGTGGATAATATTAGGATGGATCTTCAGGAGGTGGGATGTGGGTATATGGACTGGATTGGGCGGGCCCAGTATAGAGATAGGTGGCGGACGCTTGTGAGTGCGGTAATGAACTTTCGGGTTCTGTGAAATGTGGGGAATTTCTTGACTAGCTGCAAACCAGTTAGCTTCTCAAGAAGGACTCTGCACCATGGAGTAAGTAAGTAAGTAAGTAATAATATTTGGTGAGGAGTGCAAATCATAAAGCTACTGACTGTGCAGTTTTCTGCAGTATCCTCACACTGCTTCCCTCTCAGACCCAAATACCTTCCTCAGCAACCCTATTCTCATACACCCTTGGCCTTATTTAATGTGAAAGCCCAAGATTCACATCCATATAGCAAGGCTCAATCACAATTCTGTATACTTTAAACGTTTTTTTATACAGCATAAGGAAAGACAAAAGATTTTGGACTAAATGTTAGCCAGCACTCCCAAGATTCAACATACTCTTTAAATGCTGAGTACAGTGAATTTTGTAGGAATATTACAGTCTCCTTGGATACGATGTCATGTAGTTGAGCCTATCCTGAAAATGGAATTGATGGGTCCACCCAAAACACTGGCACATTTATTACATGACATCACATTCAAGTAGATGGTACTCCTCATAGCTACTGTTGTGAGAACCTCACATAAAACACTGCTTTAATGGTTTTACACCTAAACAAAGTGGTTTGACACAGGGGTGCACAAATATGGGGCACCATATCACCATTGCAACTAGATTTTGGGCTGTGGTTCCTAATACTTATGGATCCCAAGTATGGTACTTGGTTCATGTCACCCTTCTGGTGCCTAGAATCTGGAGGTGGCTCCCAAATTTTTGGAAAATTTGTGTGCCCTGGTTTGATATATATAAAATATCTTCAACAAAAACCATCCTCTGTACCTGGAATGGTTAGCTCCATTATACAGAATCCTTCTTAAGATACCCAAAGCTTTCAAACTGATCAACAAATTCCCTGCTTTTATGAAACTCTAAGGTTCATTATGTTGCTCATAAAAGGCCATCACTGGATCCTATTGTAAGCCATTTGAATAGAGTCCACACTGTCATATCATATTTCTATGACATCTATTTCTAGCTGTATGCAAATCTACCAAGTGTTCTCTTCACTAGAGACTTTCCTACAAAACTTGTGTAACATAGAAATCTTACAATGTATGTGTTGCAATTTGAACAGATAAGATACAGCATTATATTCCTGTAAGTTCAATCCTTTCGTCTAAATTTCAATACTGATAGAATTAATTAACTTTTTAATGACTATTTCTTACAATAAATACAGAAATTTTTGTCTCTGGTTGCATATATCTGAGCTAACAATCTTGTTTATTTGGTAAAATTCACCAAAAGGCAAGTTCTGCCATCGTAAGAACAGGTTCCTAATGTGGCGGCATTACATACACATAATGGACATGTTTAAAACATTAAAGACAAAAATAATGCAGAACAATCAAGAATGTTGATAGTGTGTACTACCTGACCACATTAAATGTTTGTTACATTCAGAGTTAAACTATTTAAGACTTCAGTTGGTGCACAATAAATCATACAGCTGGTATAGTCATTGTAACACATTTCTTGTCTTCCCTGCAGCCAATCTGAGAAATCTGACACCAGCACTTTTAGCTCCTGACACCCAAGCTCATGTAGTCAGATAGTATCTGTAAGCTTGTTAAATCAGAAATTTAATAAAAAAATTTTTATGAAAAACAGAACCAAGAATTCACAGAGATGAATTCACTGTCACAACCAAAATGTATGGGAGAAGGAGGAGGAGGAGGAGGAGGAGGAGGAGGAGGAGGAGGAGGAGGAGGAGGAGGAAGAGGAGGAGGAAGTGGAGGAGGAAGAGAAGAAGAGAAATAAAATAAATATAAGAAAGAGAAAGAAAAAAATAAAAAATGAAACAATCAGAAGACTAATGTACAAATACTACACAACAGTGTAACAGAGATGTTATCACAGTGTACTGACAAATTGATAAAAGATTAAAAAAACCAACCATCTTTATAGTTATAGTTTCTACATGTGTCTTCCACATATGACTGCCCACTGTAAGAAGTTATGACATTATGGCTAAGACAAATCTTTGTTACTGTTACACTGTTTCACAGGGTACTAGAATAACATTATGTAATATCATGTAGTTAGTTACTGTAGTTAGTCCATCTACAGACACTAATGAACAAAACCTGTAACAAAATGTCCATCCAGGCAGTAAACAAAAGGAAATAAAAATCCATTAGCACACTAAAAACAAAAAAAAAACATGAAGACATAAGATAAGGAATTTTTTAAACACAGTGTTAAATACATAATATGGCGATGTCCAAAGTGACTATGTCCTACAGCATAAAGTGCTGCACAGTAATACAGAAAACCTGAGGCAAGTTGCAACACTGCAGATACTATTAACATATCAGTGTGACATGCAAAATGTTCACGTTTTGCAATGCCCAATGTCCGGCACTATACGGAGGCAAGGCATAGGTTTGTAACAGACGACCAAAAACATAACTGTGGAAACTGCCTTGCCTGAAATGTCGACAGTACCACACCATACATTTGTATAAAAACACTTAGAACTTCGAGGCATATTTGCAAGTCACAACAGTGTACTTTACAATAATAGTACCTTAATATAGGCCTAAGATTTGGCTTTTCTCACACTACAATCTTTGTTACATTTAACAAATCATTCTGCTTCACTATGAAGAAACTACTACTCACAGACTTCCCATATAAAAATATGGGAGTCATGATAATAATCATTACATTGCAAGAATACAAAATTAAATTATCAAAAAGTATACCTAATGTGTTTTCAGTATAGGACTTTACCTGATCAATAATCAGTGCAAGTGAGTCAGTTATAAACCCATAAATCAATTTCACCCCTTTAATACAACCTGTGTTCACGGAAGGTATGTAGGAAACTGACGTATAAGAGTAGGCTTACAATGGAGATTCATGAATACTTGTGTGGCTGCAAATGCTTCAGTAATGTTTTAATTAACAACACCATATGAGAATCTAAATCATTACAATTTCAGTTTATTGTCAAGTAACAGTTTGGGAAATTACCCACATCATTGAGATGGTGGAGTACAGTTAAATACTGTAGACTCAGTACATTAGAATCTATTAATTTATTTACTGATTTAATACCGCTTTATCATGTGAATGAGAAAATGGAACCAATTTTTACTTATTTTAAGAGGCTGCCACACAAGTATGATGGGCAAAATAATAAAGAAAAAGCACTAGAGTTTAGACCTAGATAAACCTTGTAAATTCCTGTTCAGAACATACTGTCAGGCAAGGAACAAGAAAACATGACAGTAAAAATATAGGCAAAAGTTAGAAAAACTATAGCACTCTTTACAGCATTAGGCATAAACAGATCAACTGAGATCAGAGTGGAACACAGCATACAAGCAAATCCCAAAACCATTACCAATTAATTTGGTGACTGCAACAGACTGACAACTGTTAGGCCTGCATGTCTGTGTGCTGCCTGAATAATTTTATGCAGGGTTTATAAACATTAATTATTTATGAAGATGCAAAAAAGGTACAATACTCTACAAAACAGAAGTAATATAAATAACAACCATTACAAAAGAGAGACTGTGTAACAGACTGGCAGGTTTCAGGCATTAAAATGTCTGTCAGCACAAATTTAGTGGAATGTTATTTTACCTTCTTCAGGATTTAATATATCACAACCTCAACATGCCTTGCAATGATCTCAACATGCTTGTTAGAACTACTTTAATTCAGATACACAATATGCTGTTCAATGTTAAAAGAAAAAAGCACAGACATACATCTGTTATAACGTATGCAATAACTACTGCCTATGCAACTGACCAATGTTACAACAAATGCAACACTGTATTTGTAATACACCCAATATTTTGGAATTGTATATTCTTAGATTTTAAAAATACAAAATCTTTCAATGACTAAGAGAGCCACTATCCTTTCACTGGTCATTTGTTATGGCATAAAAATTTGATTGAAGTCTTTTCTATTTAATAAATCACCCAAAGAAATTTAACCCTTATCCTGTTAACATGGAGAATATGGTGAGCTCCTACTAATGCCAGCAAATGGCAGATGGGATTTAATTCGGCATTTAAAGGGTTAAACTCCCAAAAGATATGTGATCTGTATGTACGATTTTGCAACAAAAGAATAACAAGTAACACTTGGCCATATGCGACGCAAGTTTACATGGGAATGTAAGAGAAATATTTTGGAAATGTGCATTTTTAGACTTCAGAAATACCAAAATCTTTACATGCCAACAGGTCTAATGATTTACAGATCCACTATCCTGTCAGTGTACATTTGTTACTGCATAAAAAGGTTTAAATAGGTTCTGAAAAAAGTCTTCACTATTCTCTACTTCAGTATCACAACGGTCTGTGTGGTCACCAGCCACTTATGACTTTGAAGGGGACTAAGAGGCCCTCTGAATAAGAATCTACAGCTGTTTTATAGACATGGTGGAAGGGAGAAAAGAACCCCCCATAAATTCACATATACGGCAAATTTATATGCTGGTAATTATAATAAATAAGTATGTCACAGCAACAAATCATTTCATAGACAAATGCTGCAACACATCCAGTACTGTTTCAAACAAACAGCACTCACTATGAACCAAAATTTCCATATCAAGTAGCAAAAATGCTTTTTAGCTAACTTCAGGACTGGAATTAAATAATGTCAGAAGGGAGTTGAACAACATATTTACAGGCACACACCCAGTTTTTGACAGTAGTGCCTTGATCCTGAGGTTATATGTAATTTATGTTTGATTTTAAAAACTGTTATAAAAATCATATATATATATATATGTAACTACATCTATGAAGTGAGACCACCTAGTTTTCTCCTTTGATAATCACCTTACCTCTATGTAGGTAAAGACATAAAAATCTCAAGTGATATACTTTGATCACATTTTTAAGCACTAACGCTTCTCTGAATCAAGATCTGTACATAAAAGTCTAAAAGTATACATTCTGATCAAATCTGTAAGTCAAAGAATCGTCACGTCTGTATCTTGCTAGTGCCAAGACGTGTGTTACAAAGTGTAAGACTCATTACGGACTGAAGCACTGTTACATACTCAGTGACCATAACCTTGCCACAAGGTAGGTTCAGAATGTATGTATATTCTCTATGTTAGAAAACAGATAAGCAGGAACTTCACTTCTTTAGACATATCCATTCACTTGATAACTACTGCTATATTAAAATGGCAAAGTACCAAACATAAAATACATAATGCTGATGTTATGGCATAGCAACAAACATAAAATACATAATGCTGATGTTAGTCAATCTGTGGAATGTTAATGACTGCCCCTTATGGCAGCCGGTCCAGACATCACATGGAAATGGCGCTGCGACGAACTGCAGCACTCAGCAAAGGGTCAGGATCGGGCTCTTCTGTTATGACATTCACCTTAACCCATTCTCTGTTGGCATTTGACTTCTTCAGAGCATCTATCACTGCCTGAACATACAGGCCATCCTCAAATGTTGCAGCTTGGGCAACAGGCTCTTTCACCCAACCACGCTTATCTTCAACTGGAAGAAATGCCTCTCTCAGAGCCCCAATCATTTTGAAGAGCCCCTTCATGTACGGACGTGGGATGGCAGTGGCTGCTGTGGAATTTATAGCTCCACCACGCTGCAGATCTTCAACATCAAGGTAGATCACGTCTTCTTTTGAAGAACTGGATTTACGGCCATAGAGATCTCCACCACGAACCATTAAATGCCCTGCCTGCCCACATATGAGCACTTCTTGACTGAATGATGCTGGGAGATGGTTGTTTAAGGTAGCAGTGACAAGGGCTCCACCACTCATTTCCATTTGAAATGTGCAAAAGTCGGGGCTGGATATGTGCCGTATCCCATTTACGTGGTCTGTAGTCTTAGTGAAAGTTCTGATGACACCATGAACTCTCACTGCTCGCTGAGATGTTAAATGTGACACCAAGTCTATCACGTGGCTCCCCACCAGAGTAAGTACACCTCCCCCCATTGTGTCATCACACAGCCAGTCATAAGCATCATGAAGCAAACTTCCCATTTGCACACGCACATCACAAACTGTTATCTCCCCCTCTTGTCCAAGATAACCATCCACAATGGCTCTGCGCATCTGTCCAAAGGCAGGAAGAAATCTTAAACTGTGGTTTATAATGGAGATCAAAGATGGATAATACTGAGATGCTCGAACCATCTTTAGAGCCTCTCCCTGACAAAGGCCAGCTGGTTTGTCACAGAGGACATGCTTACCAATTCCTAATGCCTTAACTGCAATTTGGGCATGCAGATTGGGCGAACAAATAATAAATATGAGATCCACATCTTTCCTTAATAAAACATCATCGATTTTATTGGTGTGAAATGGAATTTCAAGTTCCCTTGCTGCCTCTTCGGCAGCAATCAAAGTTCTACCCCATAATGCTTCCACTTTGAAACCCTTCTCTCGCAAGAAGGGTACTACAACCTTTACAACATTTCCAGTTCCAAATACTCCAATTCCGGGGAGCATTATCTTGCTAGGAATGCTCTAACCTTAAAACCCGTTGAAAATGTTTCACAATTTAATAATTCCATTTCGGAAGGAACAGTTAGTAATTTTCAAAACTTGTACATCTTAGGGGCTAGCTACCACTTTTAAATACACTTATAACACAACAAAACCTCACTGTTTCTGATACTTATGACAATTCACAGCAGACGACAACTTACTAATCTCACTAACAGGCGCCATTTTGACAAATGCTACCGCACTTTTGTTCATGTTTGTATAGAGAATCAAATGATTGTTTAATTGAAATCAAAATCATTTGGATACTGTTTATCTACAAATATCATGTTATACATGATCAAAAGTATTATGTCTTAACCAACACTGATGATATCGCGAAAGAAAACGGAGAAATCCACCAATAAATAAACATACCTCATAGTTTTCATGTGGCAAAAACGTGGAAAATATGAAAAAAATTACATTACCTTTGAAACTGTGAAGCTTTTCGGTGAAAATTAAGCTGCTGACAAACATATTCATTGAGATCTATACCTTTCACGCAGAGTTAAGCCCGTTTTATCGCACTCCTCCTGACAGGTCTTACCCCCAAGACATGAAATGTTATTTCACTTCCAACCATACTTAGGGGAACAGTTGCTTCCTCCTCCAAAGAGTCCGCCTGCAAGTTGCATATGAGAGACTATACTAAAACGAATCATAAAGGAATGCGGTATGCATTGGATTCATCTGGCTTGGGACAGGAACCAATGGCAAGCACTTCTGAACACTGTAATAAACCCTTAGGTTCTGCAAAAGAGGGGCAATATCTTGATTAGCTGGGAAGTTATTAGTTCCCCAGTGTGTACTGGTTCAATTAAGATTGTTAGTCTCTTCCCCATTCCTCAAAAACAGCCTCCCCTCATACTTGTGGTTTACACCATAGCAAAACACATTACAGTCCTAACAATTTTGCAGTAAAGAAGTAAACCTAACCCTGTGGATCCCATTATGGCATCCACGGGAGTGGACATGTAGTTCCACACATTCTTAATCTCAGCACTAGATAAAATTAGTGGTCAGCTTCATGTTCTAACTGGTAATAATCTAGCAAAGCACAGCAAAACCTTTCCATGCAAGGGTCTTGACTACTCAGCTTATCCTAGTAATATTGTCACATCCTTACCATAGCCTGCTGGAGCAAAGATAGCCAAAGCTATAAAAATGAGCTGCAATACTGACACTGGGCGTTACACAATGATCCTATGTAATGAGATACAATATACTCCTTGTACATAAAGCAACCATAAGTATGCACAATGGATGCAGGGATTACAGAGGATATTAACAACTGACTATAGCATAAAAGTAGCCACCTGCAATCTGTATTTTCTGTGTCTTTACTGTATGTTCTCCCTTACGGGAAATAAATGAAACATATAGGAGATGATAATGTTAATAATATTGGAAAATTCTGGAATTTAATTTTGCTTCCATCTTAGGCTGGTTTAAAAATAGGTTTCCCTTGTTTTGTTAGGATGTGAAGTTCACTTTGTTTCTCTGAAATATTGGGTCCATGCTGGTAACAGTAAACTACATACACTGTACACTACATACACTTCACTTAAATCATAGCTGTAATACAGTGTATGTATTAACTGCTCTCCAGCCTGCCATGAACAACAGAATTATGAACATCTATACAGTAGTCATTAAGCTGATTACTGTCCAGAACTGTTTGTAACTACTGCAACATAATTGTTGTCATAAGGACTTAACCACAAACTGATATATCATCATCTTTACTCCATCCCCACCCAAGCCAATTAAAACTTCTGTCAGTCTGGAATCTACAATTTGCCTCTTAGTTCATGCACAGGCTTCAAAGGTGAAACAAATTTTACCCAACTAGAATTAAGATTTAACAAGACCTGTCTGAATACCTCCCTTATTCTCTTCACACAGTACTAACTCAAATTCCAACTGTAAGCTGAAACAAATACAAACATAAGCACTGAAAAGAATATTGACTTTAACACAATTTATTTTAAAAATACAAGCACTGCAAAGAGAGGCATACAATTTGTTTCTGCTTTGCCCACACAACATTAATATTTTCTAACTACTGAAAGAAGTGCATAAAAAATAATAATAAAAAAGTTTATCTGCTCTCCTCATCTGATAGATATTCCATAGAATTACTGTACATTCATTCCTATATGTATCATGACATACTGTAATTCCATTGTCCAGTGAAATAAACGGAAAAACTACCTTCTAATAGCAACTGACATCTTGAAAAATAGATATATTAGAATTCCCAGGTCTCGCCAGTACCGTATCTTTGTGTAGGCATACATTAAAGCTAAAAGCAAGTACCTCAGAAGTACAGAGGTTGGCGGCTCATCATGTAGCAATGCATATTAATAACAAACTAAATGGACACACAACTCCAACACATACACATTTAACAGGACTAATGAAATAAAGTGAAATGCCAACTTCATGCAACTAGGTAATTTTATTAATGTATTCTTAGCTCGACATGTTTCGGGTATATACGCCCATAATCAGGAGCATTAGATGTTGAGTTGCAGCATATGGTTTCCTGCACCGAGTTTTTGGATGGGTGGTGGTCTTGAGAGCCACTGCATAGGTCATGTGTACGGTGTGGACCATGCCATGCATGGCACTGTCCGCACCGTACACACGACCCACTCAGCAGCTCTCAGGACCACCACCAATCTACAAACTGGGTGCAGAAAACCACATGCTGCAACTCAACATCTAATGCTCCTGATTATGGGCGTATATACCCGAAAAATGTCAAGCTAAGAACACATCAATAAAATTACCTAGTTGCATGAAGTTGGCATTTCACTTTATTTCATGAGGAAGATGCACGGTCAAACAACCCTCAAGTCACTTAACAGGACATTCAACTGAAGTACAAAAGATTCAATCCATTTTTTAAAATTAACTAAACTGAGGCACAATAGAAATGCATCTACTCATTTTGGTAAATCAGTTCTCTAAGCTCAATTACTTTCAATCACTTACAACTTGATACAAAAATGATGTTTGTATGAGCAGAACACATACTGAAAAATACTGTCGTTTGGGATGTGACACCACGTAATCTGGTAGAAGTTTAATGACGTTGGAGAAACCTACTACCCCTTTGAAGATGGAGGCAGCAGATTCTTCTTAAATGCTGGTAAACTTACATGATGATAAATGATGTCACATCCCATAGAAAGTAGTCTACATAGTCCTCACATGCAAACCTGAAATCTCACATAAAATACATCATCTCATATCACACAAAACCTGCAAGGTACAACAAGTGTTCTGTTATGCAACTCTGGACTACATTAGCAAGGTGTGATAAGCCTCAAGACAGCATTTGATTATCTATGATATGGATACCAACATCAGGTAAAGAGTACACAGTAACAGCTGAAGTTAAAGGACACTTCTGTGACTTCAACAGCTGATGGCATGTCACCATAAGTAGGTACCATCTTGTCTGACTTCCTTGTAATTTACACCACCAGCTGTCACCAATACACAAGTAAGGACATGTGCACTTTATTTCACTGCAACTTGCCAGAACCAGCTCAATTAATGATTACATTATTTAATGACAGATTTCCAGTTTCAGATGTTATACAGATGTAGAGAAGCAGACATGGGCTATTTCGAGGTACTACCCTACCATTTGGCTAGAGACAATGAAGAAAACCATTAAAAATGTCAGTAACCCAGCAAAGATACAAACCAGTAGTTCTCAAACATGACTTAGTGAAACTAACTTGTTCTGTGGGTACCTAAAGAAACCCACAAGAAGAAAACATCAGTAGAATCTTGAGAGTTAACAATAATTTTACTGTGTGCATATGAGTGTTTATTTGACACTATGGCCATGTTACAATTAATGAAATAATTTTCTGAGATAATGTGCATTTAACCACAGATTTATGATGTTGGTGAAATAAGGTACAGTAACTCATAAGGTTTTTCCTCTGAAATAAAAAAGGCACCAGGCACCACATTAGTAATTTTCATCATACACTTCAGACGCATAATATATGCAGGCATTATAAAATCAAATTTAAATGAAAAGACCATTAGCAAAGTCCTAATCTGAATGTTGTTCAGACTCAGAACTTTGCACGCAGATTTATGTATTGCTGTCCTAAACACATATTTCAGTCATTCATAGTACTGAGATCTGAACCTCATCTAACAGGAACGAAGGTAAACTTCTTGCTTTCTGAAATAACTTGAAATGCCAACTTGATGCAACTAGGTAATTTTATTAATGTATTCTTAGCTCTACATGTTTCGGGTATATATGCCCATCATCAAGAGCATTGGATGTTGAGTTGCAGCATATGGTTTTCTCAAGACCACCACCAATCCAAAAAACTCTGTGCAGAAGACCATATGCTGCAACTCAACATCCAATGCTCCTGATGATGGGTTATGTACCCGAAACATGTCGAGCTAAGAATATGTTAATAAAATTACCTTGCTGCATCAAGTTGGCATTTCAAGTTATTTCATGAGGAAGATGCACGGTCATACAACCCGCAACTTCTTACTTTCTGTACCACCCTGATTTTATTCACACAGTCCACAGGAAACTGTTGTTTAAAATAGTTCTTGCATCTGATGAAATAAAACCACAAAACTGTTTCTCAGGTGACAATTTTATTATGAGCTTAGAGTGCTGTAATAATTTCTGAATCTACCTACCTGTAATTCAACAGTTAAAAAACACTAATGGAAAACTGGTAACTTATTGATGAATCTTAAAACAACCTTGGATCAAAATGAAACGTTTCAAGTTGCACACTCAGATTAAAAAAAAAAAATACAGTACATATATGAACAATTTTTTTGATTACATAAAAGGAAAAGCATGGGCTTATGAATGATTCGTTGACATTGTGAGGCAACACATGTTGCAGTTTATAAGATTCAAACTAGGCAGGATAAAGGATGTGCTGTTTATTGATCCTTTCCAAGCCACACTAGAGATACCTCATTACAAATCAGAGTCTACAGACAGTGCAAACAACTTTTAGCATTTCATAAACAAAAAATATTACTACAGAAACATAAAAAAATCCCTTATCTTTCCAAATATATGGATGGAAAGCAATAAACATGATATTGCAGTTCTCTGTACCCTCATTAAGAACATTACCATAATACAAATACAAGGGGAGGAAATATCTTTACTTTCAGTAGTTGCACCAGGGAAATCAGCATTTGGGGACATGAAACTGGATGGTAGGGGGAAATCACATACAGGTGGTCCTTGACTTTCGTACGTTTTAAATTCTCACCCCTCATCCATCTTCCATATGCTGAATTCAGACTTTTGTAAACAGCTGATGAATAAACATTTCGAGCATTGCACAGTGGCGTTGTAATACTGAGTCCCAAACTGTATTTGGAGTCTACTAAATGCCAGAAAGGCCAACCCCAGTGGCTGCATGGTCAAAGGCATGGGTCTGCATCCACTCGTTTGTGGGATTGGGTTTGAATCCCGCCAGAGGCATGGATATCTATCACTTGAGATTGTTGTGTGTTGTCAGGCAGGGGTCTCTGCGTCGGGCTGATCACTCATCTAGAGGAGTCCTGTTGAGTGTGCTGTGCCTAAGGTAGGGATTACACAAGACTGTTTTACACACCACTTGCCAGCAAGTTCAGTTGCCAGATGGTGAGCAAGCAGAAAGTAAACTAACCACGCCTATTATACGTAGAAATAAAAAGGCTTGGCAGTCGGGTAGTAGCATCTTAGTTCATCATTTGACATCTCAGAAATGAACTGAAGAAATTTAGTGTTGTATCACAAGGTACTTACTGGCTGTATCCATCACAATGAGCAAGTTTACAAGCGTGATAGCATTTTATCCAGCGAGTAGGAAGCGAAGTTGAACAGATTTCAGCTTCACTTGTTTGGATTTAGTTGCCAGCAAGTTTAGTCGCTTTCATAATAAGATGAGGCGAGTTTAAAATAGTAGTGAACTCGCTGGCAACTAGTGTGTAAAGTAACTCCATTTAATTCACATTTGAGTGTCATGAGGAAGCCTCGACAATGAGGAGGCCTAGGCCCACTAGGAGTGTTGATGTTGGTGTGGACAGCTGAGATTTCATGTTGGTTGATTTTGGTGAGGTAATGTGTTCTTTGTTGTTGGATGTCTTGGCCACTTAGTCTGGTAACATAATGTGGTGGAAGAAAACTGACCTACATTATGACAGTGGCGATATGCAATTGACGTGCAGAATGATATGGCCACTGTACTGTAAGGCAGACATATGAAACAGTTTGAAAGATGTTGTTAAGGTTACTAATGGCTTATGAGTTTCACAGACTAACCCTTATATCCATAAGAATTATGGAGGACATTGGTTCATGTAATGGTGGGAATGTTAACAGTTACATTCAGTTGAATTAATGTATGAATGTATTGTAATTGTTGCTACAATTCTTTTGTTTCTTGCCCATACTTATGGATTTTTATGTGCATTTAAGCAATGGGAATGGAACCCCGTCATAAGATAAAAGTCTACTGCTCGAATTCTGTACACATTTTCAGGAATTAATTGTGTACAAAAGTCGGGGACTGCTTGTACTCCATAAGGAATGGAATAATGTGCAGCAGAATGATATAAAATGATTAATAAATGCAATATTACAAATTGGAAAGAGAAGTCAAAAAACAAAGCTGACTGAGAGAAGTCCATTGGGATGGTGAAGGTCGGCATTGGACTGTAGTGCCATTGAAGAAGACGAAGAAGAAGAAGAAGAAGAAGAAGAAGAAGAAGAAGAAGAAGAAGAAG
>Ga0131853_10002847_pt1 | contig 30992 bp, 12 predicted proteins | sample TergutLab28metaG_FD_92764 | JGI IMG/M metagenome (GOLD analysis project Ga0131853, IMG submission 92764) | Labiotermes labralis P1 segment gut microbial communities from Petit-Saut dam, French Guiana - Lab288 P1 (version 2) (version 2) | ecosystem: Host-associated > Arthropoda: Insects >... | reverse complement strand
GTTGTGTTTTGGTTTTTTTTTTGTTTGTTTTTTTGATTAGAATAAAGAGTGGTGTGTGGTTGGTGTGTTTGTGTGTGTGGGGGGGAGGGGGGGGGGGGGGGGGGGGGGGGGGTGCACAGTGTTTTTACAGCACAATGGGGCTAAGAAACACATTGCTACTGTGGTGTTGGATTACTCATAAAATCATTTGACAGCTAGGTCATATCAAATCAGTATCTTGGTTGTTACACGTGAGTGGAGTTGGCCTCTTTACTGAGCCATTGTTAGATTGTGTGAATCATGTCTTTGAAGATGCCTGTAAGATAGAGGTCACTATTGAGCATAGACTAAACTTGGTGGGTGCAAGGGGGTGGCAAATGCCCCTCCAATATTTTTTCTATCTAAGAATAGTTGTTTTTTGGCTACTGAGTCCAAGATGGGCAAATAAGATTAGAAATGTGTTCAAAATGATTATTTGGGTGGTTAAAGACAGAAAACAAATACAAAACCAGAATAGAAGCATCAGAGTTCCTAATACCTGTGGTCGATTTTACCCCGTCTTGTTATTAACCAAGTCATGCGAATGCTATTGAGGAATTGGACAACAGTCGCTGATGTACAGAGCATACTTCTGCAAGTGTTGACAGAGGTTATATGAAATTTTGCATGTGCTCTTCATATGATCATACAGTAAAAAAATGCCCGTATGTGTGAGTGAGAATTATGACTTTGAATTATATTCATATATACTTTTCAACAACATAAGTACAATTTTTAAATATTTGTACAAATTTTACAGTTACCCTCCTTGAAAGACTTCGTATAACGTGATGTCTGATTATGTTTTGGCGGTCAAATCTTTGGATGCAACAAGTCCACCGATCACTCGCCATTCTCATTACTAGTTTCAGTTTGTCTCATTCTGTAGATTTAGTTTGGATTTATCCTCGCTCCCAATTTAAGCATCAGAATTTCATTAAACAAATTTTATTCTTTTTGTCATATTTGCTCTTGATCGCTATGTAGTTGATAAAGTGTATTATATTCCTTAGGAATATAAAAACTCTGTTTAATTAGTACTTACTGATCTTTTAAAGTTCTGGTTTTGTGGGTTTAAGAGAGTTCTGATTCACATTGTGCCTGATGTATACAAAGCTCAAACATACTTATCAACATAATTAACTTAAGAATAAGCTAATCCTTTTAATCTTTAAACATACTAAATCTTCCCTAACCAATTTCAGAGAGTTGCCAGTGATCCAGAAAATGGCAGTAGCGACAGTGACAGCCCTCTAGAGAAATGTGCTGCGAGAGCACGTGTACCTGTATGTATTGAGCGTATTTTAGTTGTTATATCTGTTGAAACATTTGTGGAGCTCAGTATAGTGGTTATGCTACATGGTGGATGTCTGGAGAACTGTATTTCATTACCCTGCAGGGGTAAGAGATTAACCCTTACATGTAACATCCCCGTTGGTGTAGCACTCATAATGTCTATCAGTAGCTTCAGTCACAACCAAGAGATTATTTTGTTAGCCAGAACATCCATACCAGTGCTGGGACCCACTCAGCTGCCTGTTCAGTGGCTGCTGGGGGAAATGCACATGGAGTGTGAAGTTTGACAGTTCATTTCTATCTAGTGAGGGTAAGGCTTGGAGCTGCACCTCAACCCTCCCCTGTGTCTTCATTGGATGATGCTTAACCGTTTGACGCACCGCACCGCTAACCCCTAAAGTTGCATTTTATATACTTATTCAACAAATATAGGTACTGAATATCTTAAACATGGTATATACTCTCCGTTTTTTTCTCTTCAAAGTGCAGTTTGTTTCATAATTCTAACGTATTTGGTTCCTGTATTATTCACATTTTATATACAGGGTGTGCTAAAATTAAAAAAAAAATTCCGTCGCCAAAAGGTTAGTGAAGCACAGGAACAACAACACTTTTACTTTGTTTGAACATCTGTTGCAAATATTATCCTTATGCATTTTTTTAGTGCAGTGGCTAAAGCCTTATACTTAGAAGGACCAGGATTTGGTTCCTGAGGTTGGCTGTCTCAGGTTAACGTATTTATCTATCCATTGTCCTTTGTACAAGTACTGGAATGGTTCCTAGGCTGGAGGATTTATAGTTTGCCACAGTGATAGTGACCAGATATTCCTGATGACTGCCAGTCATTGTTATAAATTTTAGCATAAAATGTAAAATTTGTATGTAGTATGTGATATCTTGCCCCTTATCACAGTTTTTTGCCTATCATAAACAGGTGAAAGACAAACAAAACATTCTTATATCTTTATTGATCACTTATCACTGTGTGATTTCCCATGTCTAAGTAAGTGTTGCAGACTGAAAGGTGATGTCTGTTTGCCTTTATAACAAAGAGCAATATGAAGTTAACATCTTATTTAATTAATATTATAGGTCAGCTCGACAGTTGCATGTATGAATTCACAGTATTGCATTAAAATGTGTCTACTTGATGATGCTTATGGTTGGATGGGAAACATTTATTGTCATTTGTAGTGCAGAGTAACTAAAATTAAGAAGGTGTTTGATGTAACATGAGGAATGGTATTTCACTGTCTTAATATTTACTAAGACCCCAAAAATTAGAAAGTTCTTACTTCTGCAGATCATTGGTTTCTGAATGGTACAAATTCTGTCATCTTCTATAGCAGGAATTTGTAACATTGAGGCGGTTGAATTATTTCTGATTATGGGTGTTTAAAATCATACCTTACTTATGTATGCCGCTTGTGTTAATTATTTATTCAGAATGTAAGTACAGTAGGAACAACATGAAAGTTCTCTTGTGAGCCTGTAGAGTCACAGTGTTTGACCCTGATGATGGAAACAGCAGGGCACTCTGAAATGTTGGTAGCAAACTACAGGACTGTGTGGTGTTATACCACACACAACAGCCTGATAATTAATTGCATTCTTATTTGGGCAAATGCATGTGTACACTTTTTTGTCTGCAGAGAGTTATGAGTGACATAGATGAAAGCAGTGACGAATCAGAAGAATCACATTGGGATGAGGATGATGATGATGATGATGATGATGATTATGATTGTGATACCAGTGAAGAAGAGGGAGAAGACGAAAATGGTAGGCTATTACTGGCTGCTAAAGTGGCAAGTGTATATAGTAGGCACTATAGCTGTGGGGTTGACTCAACCTCTAACAGAAATGAATATGAGCAATGTTTGCTGAGGGGTAAAGATGACCGGTGTGTAGGGCTTATAACCTTACCACCTTGATCTGCTGATTGTGTGGAAATATGGGAGCCTTAGCCTCCTGGAACCCTCAGGGCCTGTCCAGGCCTGTACATGGATTGCTTTACAGTTACTCTACAACTAGAAATATGCAGCATACAGTGGTTGTTTGTTATTGGCTGCTGCCTAGTCTGTGTTGTAGCCAGTTTGCTTATTAACTGGAAATATGTAGCATGTAATTGTTAACTATTTTTGGCTGCTGACTTCTCTGTATCGTATGCAGTTTCCTGTGTAACTAGCAGTATGCAGTGTATAATTGTTACAATCTCAGTTATGTCTGGCATAATATTTTTAGAACTTCAGTTTTACATAAAGCCAACTTTCCACATTTTTCCAGGAAGTAAAATATGACATTTTTTTAATTCATGCATCCTTGTAGATCATAGAGGTCTAATGAAGTGAAGTTAGCGGTAATTTGTAATGTTCTCGAAACTGTTGGTCTTGTAAGTCCATACTAAGACAAAAACCATTGTAACAGAATAGACAAAAGGAGGTGTGTTCTTCTATATGCCATGCAGAACAGAATTTGGGAGTATTAAAATGTAAGCATCATTGTATTGTATACGTTAGATTACTGAGACACATTTGTGTGCTTCCTCCCCCCCCCCCCTTTCCTTCCTTTCATTCCACTAAATGCATTCATTTATATCATTCAGTATTTAATAGCCACTGCAATGAATAATTTTTATTAAATGACCTGCCATTATCCAGAAACATTTGTGTGTGAAGCTGCAGGAACTTCACTTTTTTTTTCCCCCTGTTGTGTTCACTAGGAACAAAAGAATTATACTTAATGATGTGCAAAATTTGGTGACAGTGATTCTGCCCATTCGATGTTTAAACGATGAATGGGGTAATATTCCATTTATTTTGTACCCTTTTTATGTGAAAGGGAAAAGCACGGTCCTGCAGTGGGTGTTATATTGAATACTGCTCCCATCACATAAACTGGCATTTAAGAGACCCTATGCCGAAGTTAATGTCCACGGTTGGTATTCACTGTACACATGAATTGAGACCAAGGTGTCAGATTCCTTTCTGTCATGCTGTGGGATTCGAAATGTACACAGGAAATGTCTGTTGTTTGGTAGACCTTGCCAGAATAATCAAATACCAAGTACACTGTTCAGTCCCTTATCACGTGTTGTGTATTTTAGCATCAGAGGCGTATTCAAGCGCAGGCTCTGAAGAGAGTGAAAACAGCATCTATTCAGATTGGGAGAGTTTGGATGAGACAGAGGACCCTGGCGTTCTGCAGTCTGTTGCCGCTGCCGCATTTCATAGTAATGAAAACAAGGTATCAATCAGAAACTTTGAGAACTTGAACACTAAGTAAATGAAGTTATAGTAGTGTGTGTTGACTGAAGTTTTGATAATACAAGCAGTTATGTGTATTTTCACCTGTATTGCATAGGTAGGTCTTTGATAAACAAGTCAGGCTTGTGTTACTAATACTGCTTTTTTTTTTGTATGAAATGCTTTTCTTGTTCCTATCCTGATTCCCCATTTTTACAGCTTTAATCCTAGTTGTGGGTCAAGTCTTATGATCTTGCACCTGGGATGGCCTTTTCCAGTCACCTGTTAATGACAACAATACTCGAGATAGCATTAGTCTTTGTAATATGTGGAACTTCATAGACAACCATAATTTTCAGTTATTTGTGCTTACTCCAGTTTATTTGCTTGAATAATCTGCAATCGTCTATCATTGTGTCATATTCCAAAATACAAGAGTTTGGTGTTTGCAACTGTTTAGAAGTTAGTAGACAGACTGAACACGAATGGAGAGTCTGTTAACTTCATTTTGATTGGAAATCTGCACAGTGTGGTGGCAGTTGACATCAGCAGCGCACGAAAAATTACCAGGTTTGTTTAGAAATAACATAAATAGTTTCGGAAAAACCTGAATTTTGGCAGGAATTAAACCAAAGAGACATGGAAGCGAAGTGGCTCTGCCGTGTGCCTCCATAGCATAATACCAAAAGCTGTAAAGGAATTGAATTTACATTCCCCCAGACTGTAAAAGCACAGATGTCAGAGTAAGGCAAGTACATACTGGTATGTTCTTTTGGTATAAAAGGAATTCCCAATTACAAACTTGTTCCTAAATGGAATACAATTTAATATTCTTTTTTGGAACACTTAGGGCAGTAGATAAAGGGAGAGAGAAAAAATTACTGAGAAGATTTCAGTGGGAATTGGTTGAGGGCTGAGGACATGTAGGTACATGACAGCAGGATGGAATCATTTTAAAACAGTTATTTCCAAACATGATGTCATTCTTTGCACTTGTGAACTCAGAAGGACAGTATGAGGAAAGTGATAAAATCATTATTTTTTTTTTTTGTATGTCATTGCTTTATTGTCAGATCTTTGATGTGGCTGTCTTACACAAATTCTTTGGACATCTCTTGATTTGCTTCATTGATTTTATAACGGTGTGAAAGTATTTGAATTAAGCTAAATTCCTTCACAAACGCTTGAGATGAATGGCAGGTCCTTATTCAAACTTCTGAGAGCACCAGATAAATTAATACCTTGGCACCAAAGGAATGTAGTCATCATGCAGTGCAGTGCTGAAAAAATCAAAAGACAGTTGCAGTCATCTGCCACTAATACAGAGTATGAGTCAGAAAATGGTATGTGCTGTTTTGGTTTTGAGACTGTGTGTGTGAATTTCATTAATGGCTTTGTTGTTTAGTTCAATTTTTTTTGTTTTTCAGGTTTGTGTTAATGGACCATCATCATCATCATCCAAAGCAGCTCCACCTGCTAATTACATGTCAGACAGTAGTGATGGTCAATCAGAAAAGTGTCCTATTTGCTTACGCAATTTTACCACACAAGAGATTGGGACACCAGAAGCTTGTGACCACAGCTTTTGTGTAGAGTGTCTGCAAGAGTGGTCCAGGGTATTTATAACATATAAATAGTTTTCATAGATGTATATGTGTTCAAATGAATTTACAAAGAGTCAGGAGTAGGGCTAATAATGCAGAGTATCAAAACACCATAATTTGAAGCAAACAGTTGAAAGATATGTTAGTTATTTTTGCCATCCAGGAATATGTTACTAAATCGTCTGCTGGTACAAGCACAGGAAGCAGTGGTATCAGTACAGAAAAATGTGATGTCAGGTCTGCTGACCTGGTGCATGTGCCACTTTAGTATGTAGTGTGATTAACACCTTTCGTGAATTAAAAGCAGATGGTATTATCATTCACATACTGTTAGCTTCAGGAGTCTCATTAGACTGAGGGAACTTCTCCCCACGCATGTCAGGAGCATTATTAGCCTTTATCGGCTGAACGAGACACCATTGCCCCATTAAACGTAACACTTCTAAGATGAAAGGGACCATGCTGTCCCGCGCAGGTGCAGGCATGGGCATTTGAAAGAAATTAATGCCAGCCATCAGCATGTACATTGGGATTTAAAGACAAAGCAATAAAGGTTAATTTTACTGCAGTCAAGGGGTGAGTTTATTGCTTGACATACTTTGTAGCCCTTTGGTATCTAAGTCAGGTATATCCATCACAGCGTGATGCTAACAACACTGAAATGACTGATATAGCCAACAGGCTGTCATGGCCTTTCTTATGCAGCCCCAATTTAAATTCTGGTCTGCTACACCTCACACTGGGCCTGTATTTCTGGCACTAAGGGATTAATTCTTTGTCTGTGCACTTGTGTAAGCGCTCCAGAAATTGAATTAGTTGTGTAAATATGATAACATTTTTCAAGTCTTAGGTATAGCACTCACATAAAGTGCAGCTTATGCTCAATAGTTCTGTCAGACGGTACGGGAAAGCCACCAATTGAACTTCTTGAAAACTCAATTCAGAATTAAGTTCCTCGACATGTGAAGACCTGTGTGCTGTTGGGTGACGTGGTATTGTATGCTGTGGAAATGTTCAGACTGTAGACACATCTGTCAGTTACATTCTGCACTTCCTTTATAGCAATTCAAGTTATACTCTACTGCAAGTCAGTATGGTATGGCAGTAACATAAGAAGTGCCCAGTTTGAATGTGGAGGCTGGTTCTTGTGACAGATGTTCACATCCTTTGTCAGTTCTCTGGCCAGATATTGTAATAGCAGCTTAAGCTGTGTATCTACCATGTCGATATTCTTGTTCTTACTTCTTTCTGTCTCTTCTAATTTTATAGTGTATAGCTTTGGCAGTTGAAGCTTCAAGGGTAGACAGGTGTATTGTGTTACAAACATATAGTCAGTACACACTTTGACTTACTTTGACTGAAATTTGGAATGATGCATGCCAGATCATTGAAGTCACTTCATAAAATCATGCTTCATTTTTGTGGACTGGATCGTTTTGGTGTGATTATGCACTTTTGCCATCATTGTGAAGCTTTCCTCTAATATCTGTTTGTTTGTCTTGCAGAATGTGAACACATGCCCAGTAGATCGACGCATGTTTACTGTAATCCTTGTTCGACGCTGTCTGGAAGGAAGAGTTATCAGAAGGATCCCTGTGGAACCACCAAGACAGCAAGTTGAAGATGAGGTTCAGGAAGATCCAACATATTGTGAAGTTAGTGTTTGGTTCCTACCATGTTATGTTAGTAGCAGATAGGACAGGTGTCATACTGTGCATTCTCACAAGAAGAAAACAAGTTTCCTATTTGCGTGGTTTTCACAATAGCCTACAGAATTTCGGGGCACTTTTTTTATGTGCCACTGCAGATTTCAAAGCATATATTTCATTTATATTATGTATATGTCAGTAGTGTATAGGTCTTAGGAAACTGGCATGTTCAGCTTCAGGAGATCGTAGAAATTAGCTGAGTAGGTGAAACATGGATAAAGGGAGATTAAATGCTTTAGAAAGAGGCAAAAAGTTGTTTACAACAAACAGGGTCTGTATTGAGGATTGAACAGAAAAGCATTTCCTATTATCTTTGCCATCATTATCATCAAAGAGTGGCATTTTCTTGCATCACATGGCAAAGGACAGTGTACAGGACGAGAACTGCCACCCCCAGAAGAATTTATGTCAGTGGGCAAGAAGCAGTTTCAGTTACATTTAATTCTGCTGTGTAACTGCAGATGAACATACAAGGAAACAGTACATGTTAAAACACAGAATTGATCATGCGCACATGGTGGTCATTACTGTCTCGGGGCATGCTTTTATCCCTTCATTGAGAAGAAAATTTGAAAGAGAAGTTTTTCTTTTTGTGTCAGAGAGTTCTGATGCTGTCATTTAGAAGAGATAAGTTGTGTTAAGAAAACGGCAGGATATTATACTGTATTTGTTTTTCTTCTTGTCTTATGTAACAGATTCTGAATTGTTTTTATTCAGTTTATTTTCTATCTTCCACTTTCCCAACGTCCAGCATCTCATAAGAATAGGAGGGTCATTCCAAAATCAACCTCCAATTGGCTGGTAAAAAAATATAAAACAGAGAACAAAACTTTATTATATGGAACAGTTACATACATATCTGCTTTACTTCTCCACACAGTTATCATCCACATTTAGCCACTTGCCGTACCGTGGCAGTAGCTTTTGCAGTCCCTCATCATAGAACAGCACTGCCAAGTTATGCAGCCAGGTTTTGACGCCATCCATGAGCTCTTAGTTGGTGTGGAAACGTTGGGTAGCCAACCAGACCTTCATCTTGGAGAAGAGATGGTAATCGCTTGGCGCCAGGTCAGGACTGTAAGGAGGTTGATCGAAAATCTCCCAGTTGAAGAGCTTGATTAAAGCATTTGTGCGAGCCGCGGTGTGGGGCCACATGTCGTGCAGGAGAATGACGCCTTTACTGAGCATCCCCTGCCGTTTGTTTTGGATCGACCTCCGAAGCTTATGCAGCATTTCACAATAAACCTCTGACGTTATTGTGGTCCCTGGTGCCATGATTTCTGTCAATAAAATTCCCTTGCAGTCCCAGAATAGTGCAGTCATAATTTTTCTGTTCGACGGTGTTTGTTTAAATTTCTTGGGCTTGTTGGGGGAATGCGTGTGCATCCACTTTTTAGACTGCTCGTTGGTCTCTGTATTCACGAACTTTACCCAAGTCTTGTCACCTGTCACGATTCTGTCAAGAAATTCGTCCCCTTCTTCCCATTAGCACTGAAGAAACGTCAAGGCTGACCCCATTCTTTGAGTTTTGTGAAGGTCAGTCAGTTGTTTTGATACCCACCTTGCACAGAACTTGTGGTAGCCCAATCTGTCTGTGACAGTTCGAAACAAAGTAGTCCTTGAACTTTATGGAAATCCTTTAGAAAGTTCTGATATCGTGAAATGACGGTTTCCACGCACGCATTGGTCAACTTTTTGAACAAGTTCTTAAGTCACAGTTGAGAGTCGTCCTTGACCTCCTCCATCATGCACATCAGTGCGCCCATCCCTAAATTTTCTGCACCATTCCCTCACACTACTGTCACTTATAACATTGTCACCATATACATGACACAATCGACGAATCTCTGCCGCGCTTTGTCCTTCTGCGTGAAGAGAACGAATCACAGCACATACCTCACGGCTGGCGGGAGCGGCAATGGTAGTGTCCATGTTTTATCACTATTTACTCCTACACTACGCAACGAAAATGTTTGAGGGTATGCGTACAGCAAGAACAGAAGTTACTTGTTACAACTGAGCATGCGCTTTGACGCTATGACAGCGCGTTTATTTTTACCAACCAATCGGAGGTTGATTTTGGAATGACCCTCGTATAAGAATGGAATCAGTACTAGAGCTGATAGAGTTTACTGGAGCACTGATTTATGTGGCACAACAGCAGTGCCTATGTCCACCTTCTGTCATGCAGTGCACAGGGTTCTGATTTGTTCCCAATGTCATCACACTCATACTATACAAAGCATATTGTAGTGCAGAAAACGTCAATGTCCCACTATTTTTTCCTGATGCTGGAGAGTGGGATAATCTAACAGCATATAGTGCCATCCTGTATTTTGTTAGGCATTGCCTCATTGTCAAATGACATTCATTACTCTTAGGTGCTTAACTGCTGAAGTTAGCATACTTGGTGCAGCTGTCAGTTAATGTGTTGCACTTTTGAAGTCCTTCCTTAGTTCAGGGTTTTTTTTAAATATAGTCCAGTCTCTTTTATATCAGTGCAAATGGTCCATGGCAATATTTCTGCCACGTGGAATGTATTGGTCTCCGTTAGAACATATTTGATTTTTCCATGTGTATGGTGCACTTTGAGTGAAAGAGGTCAGTCCCATCTGATATTTGCTGTCTTTATCTAGGTGTGTGGTGAGTGTGATCGTGAAGACCGCATGCTTCTTTGTGATGGATGTGACCTTGGCTACCATCTGGAGTGTTTGGATCCTCCTATGGATACTGTACCTCTGGAGGAATGGTTCTGCCCAGAGTGTACCTTGTCAAATTCAGGCCACCTAGCAGAAGAGGTAACACATTTGTCAGATGATATTTACACAAGTGATGGTTGACAGAACTGTACTTCACAGAGAAGAAAGGAAGTCTGGTTGAAGGACAAGAATTTGATATCAGATGCAAATTTCAGGTGGCAAGAATAAGTCTGTAATTTGAAAGTGACATCGATTTGATGCCTGTGTGGAGATAAGTCTGGAATACTGTAAAAGTACCTTAAGCATTCGTGAGAAATTGTCATATTTCTTTTGTTCAGGTTGACATCCAAGATGGTGAATTAATGGCCCTGTTGGAAGATGCACCCATTTGGGGACTTTCTCCACTTCGTCCACGTTTGTCACGTCTACTGCCTCGAACAAGGCAGAGTGAGCGTGTTCGAGCTACAATGATGACTCGACAGAGGGAAGGACATCAGCAGAGATATCAAGCACAAGTGTGTAATTTTTTAAATATTAAAAAAAATGGAAATTTTTAAAATGTGTGCTGTTCATTTAAGAAACGTGCAATTTTCCATGTTGTGCAGCATGAAAAATTACTTGATAGTGGAAGACACGTATATCCTGTCTTAATTTGCTGATGAGTCCAAAAATGTTATAAATTTATGGCTGATCAGACAATTTATCACCCTTGTACATTGTTCAGATTATATATTAATGGAAAGAATCATTGCATAGAATGGATAGTGTAATGTTAATCACAAATTTCACTTGTGAGTGATATCTGTGATTTTCAGTTCTGAATTTTTCATTGATAGACAAGGTGAGTAAATTACATTTATTAATTTGAAAGAATTATTTGTCAGATAAAGTTAGATGTTGGAATATTCTCTTACAGTTCTGCATATGGAGTCATATCCGGTTGGCAAAATAAAGGCAGAAGGTGAAAGGCCTTAGTACAGATCTCATTTTCCATTTCATGTCATTGTATTTACACTCTTATATTTCTTATTTGCTACAAATGATAAAACCACGTAGGTCTGTTTGTTGTGTGAGGTCGGGGTGGGAATAATTTGCCGTTGGTAGCTCAGTTGTATCACTTCATTCCAGTGTAATTTCATAATTTTATTATTAGCACATCCACTGCTCGAGATATTCAAGGCTGCATATTTCAGTGTCATTTATTTCTAATCTGTAGCCTTCAACATCATCCGGCATTGATTCTTTGGAGGCAGATAGCAATACAAGTGCTGGTAGCATCAGACGAAAGCTCATGACAAATACAACCAGAACAGCACAAAAGCGTAGGAAGACAACAAGACGCAAGGCAACTAGGAAGAGAACTAAGAAGCGAAAGACTACAGCAGCAAGGAAGCCCAAAGTGACTACTTCATCTGCAAAAAACAGTTTAAATGAGGTTTCCAAAAGGAGGCATAAGAAAAGAAGAAAAATTAAACGAAAGAAAAGAAAAGTTAGTAACTGATTCTGTGAATCTCAATTACAATATGGTTATTTCAAATAATGGTCACTTAAGAAGATTAAGATCTTAAGGAGGAGTAGGAATTAGGTAGTTACAGTCAAGTAAGTTGGCTGTTCAGTGTTTTTTTATTATTATTATAATTATTATTATCATCATCTCATTTACGTACTGCATTTTCAGAGGAACAGGCTTTGTGTTAATTTTTAACTGTAGTGTAGTACATTTCAGATTTCTACTTTGTTCTCATTTCTTTACTAAAGTGTCATTTAAGTATACAGTCAACAGTAAGTTGTTTCAATTTTTTTAACATTTCCAAAATTTGGAATAGAGTTGGTTTTGTTGTAAACTGAGGAGGAGTAGAAATAAGAAGTCTCATGAATAACATATGCAGCTGTAGTCTTCTGTTGCAGCACCATGTCCAGCAGGAATTTTGGAAACCTGTGTGCTGCTTCTAGTGTTAAAAATGCTGCTGTTTGCTGAACTGTGATATTATATCTTACATTACTCTTGCTCTTAACCTTCTTAAATTTTATGGTGCAGGAATTTAAATGCCTTGCACATGCACTCGGACATATCAAATTGCCATTCAGAATGTCGTAAAATGTAGTGTGTCATACAGTCAATTGTATTCAGTACATTTTTAAGCTAGAAATTCAAAATAAAAACTAAAGTTTAAAAAAAATCTATCTGCCTGTACATGAAGTGTCAAAATAACCAGTCATTATACATGCAGCTTAATTTATGCTCCTTCACAATCATTCTCATTAGTTTCATGTGTTCTGTTTGTTTTTTCTTTGAAATGAGGAGAAAATGGCTTCCTTAGTGCAACAGACTTTTTGAAAACAGGCGTGTCATATGCAGTGAAAGTCTTTTTAATGACTGATTGGGAGACTGGCTCTTCACACACTTATTCACAGGTTTTTGCCAAATGGGGGTTATGCAAAATCACGTCAAAAGCTGGTTGTGTATCATTGATTTGAAAAATAATGAACAGTATGTACAGTTAGCACTGAAAGAAGGAATTTGAGAATGAAGAAACTGTACTGCTATGACTTTTCTTGTTTTTGCATTATGTGAAGTCACTCACCAAATATGGTTGTGTAGCAACACTCTTCAAGAGAGAGAAACCACGACTGTCAATTGTGTAAACTACAATTACTCACTTTTACTTACAGTCTCTGGGTAGTCAGAAGTTTGTTACAAAAAGTGCAGTTTATATATGCAATTGAAATTCACTCATTGTGGAAAAATGTACACTGTTTATAACTGGGCTTCAGCTAGAGTTAGAAAATGTTTTCACTCCATGTAGCAGACCCTTTCTTGAGAAGCTAGTAGTTCCTCAGTTAAAAAATTCCCAGCAATAGATAGAACTTAAAGTTCATTGGCATTTTCACTAGAGATTGCCTTTTCATATCTTGAGCCAAATTAATTCTGTTCTTGCTTCCATCCCATATCTTTAAGATGCATTTTAATATTATCCATTCTGTTCCTAGGTTTTCCAAGTGGCCTTTTCCTTCAGGCTTCCAACCCAAATGCTGTATGCATTTTTCTTCTTCCTAGTGCATACTGCATGTCCAGCCCATCTTGTTCTCACAAAATTTAAGGAAAGGTGAAAACAGTAAATTGTGATTTCACTGTATCTTTGACTTCTGTCATGACAGTGAAATATCCAGTTTCTCCATTGCAGTATATTGATTTGTTGGTCATCATATCATAGATAGCTGAGAATAGTGCTGCTTGTATGTTTCTTTGTTAGAAATCTTTGTTGTTACTCTGATTGTAAAAAAAAATAATATTGTACTACAGTGTGAATGGCTGCAGAAGGTAAAATGACTAGGCCCATATACCATCACCATCATTTCAAGTTGAAGATGCAACATGGATTTAGAATTGATTTACATGCTAAAGCCAGTGGTGGCAGACTGCCCTGACATAGTGGCACACTGCATATGTTATATAACACACACAGGGGCTTTCTCTGGAATTATTTAGTAGGAAGCAGTTGTTGCTGAATGATTCAGCTGCATTAAACTTCACTATTTTTAAACTGCTAGTGAAACAGACAAACATATTACAAAAAATATAAGGAAAATGAGTAAGTTGTCTCGACTGGTAATGCTTCATACTTCTTGTGGGAAGTGGCCAGTGGAAATCCAGGACACAGACACTACCAATTGAAGATTTTCATTATGTTCCTTGGTCCCTGTAGGCACATACTGTGATGTGGGCTTTATAAATAGGCCAGGGCCACTTCCTGTCCCCATCCTTTCAAGTTCATTAATGTTTTTTTGGAGGAATTACGCTTGTTTGTACCACAATCAAACAACACCCCAGGTCTACACTAAAACAGTGTGACAGACTGGAGTTGATAAATATCTTTGACAGATTGAGTGGTTCTTTTGCTAAACATTACAGTCTGACTGTACTTCTAGCATTGGATGAGGTTCCTTGTACTGGTCAGTAGTGGAGTTATTTTCAGATAGTACATCCAAAAGAAACATGAACTATTTAGGATAAAGATGTAAAAATAGTTTGACTGAGGTTGCATTGTGTATGACATTAGCCTAGTTAGGTATATGTAGAAGTTTTGCACCTCTAACAATGAAACTGCGCAAATGTCTGTGACAGAACTTAACCAGGAAAGTGGAAGTGGTTGGACATAAAATTGTACACAGATTTCTGCTTGTCTTGTGGTGTGTTTAATGATTTGTTTACAAGGAAAGTAAATGCTGTCAGACAAGATTAAGCAAAGATATAGCAGGTTTTTTGTTGAAAGCTTCTCTCAAACTGAAACAGAGTGACATTTGGTGAAGGATAAGGAGTGACTTGACAGCCATTGTGAGGAAACAAAAGGGATGTACATATCTTGACTGATGTGAATCATCGTTCAGCAGAAGGTAATTTTTGTGATAAGTATGGTAACTGAAGTCAGGCATGGCAGATGGGCCTTGCAATAGACAACAAAGCTGTGTTTCTAACTCCTGGACCTTTTGTTCTGAACATTTTTGTCATCCTTAACCCTTGTTTAAAATTATCCCACAAAAATTTCAGGCTTGCTTTGGTATGGGGTCTCATAGAAGAGGGTTTGAATGGTGTCTCAAACTCAGACCATTTGAGGAGGGAAGACCAACCCCTTTCATTACGTGTTACATAACTTCAACATATACACAGTGAACATTGGTCCTCATAAGGGCAAAAAAGTGTGGTTTTTCATGTGTTTCTTAGAAAGCTAAGAAACTAGGGCAAAATTCAGATGTTTGAAATGCAGCATGAATTTGTGTGTGTGTTGGTACTTGCTTCAGGCTATATCAAACAAAATTGCATTTCTGAAGACTGTCTTGACACTACTCTTGAAAAGCAGAACACACAAATGTAAGTAATCTTACCAGTGGCATTATTGTACGTATATTTTTTAGTTGCATTATTTTGGGGGAGTATGGATGATGTGATAAGTAGAAATGTTTATGGAGTGTCATTACACATTTTGTGGGATAACAGGAAGAATGTGAGGTATTCACAGCATTGTTTACAAACTTGAGAGTGTTCTGGAGTATGATGCCATGTTGGTTGTGAAATAGTTGCCTGTCAACACAGCATCTGTGTCTGAACCTTGTAATGTGAAAGAGAATAGTGTTATGGGAGAATTATAAACATTTAGGGAATTTGCTAATTTCAGGGTAGTGTTCATGAGTAAATCTACCACCTAGTAGTGGGTGATTCAATTATGAGTATTTTCTATCTTAAGGCCTATAGAAGCATGTCAGTGTACACAATTTCTGTTGATGCAGATACATGAAATCTTGAAAAATCTCATTTAGTGGGACAATATAGTACCATGCAGCCAGTTACAGACATGTACCACTGGAAAAGAAGATGATTTTAGCTCCTGTTAATGCAGTGTCATTGCACTCGTGATTGTTAGCACTTTTACGTCTTTGCTGTATGCATTCAGGTGTGTGATATTTGTCATTTCTCCTGAAATATGTAGTCGCTTAGTGGCCATTAAACACACATGTTTCTGTTGATAGCACTTTACCAGTAACAAGTCTGTTATTACACCTGAGCTTAAGGGGACTTGGAATCATTCCTAATGCAAACATTTGTAGCCATAAATATTGAGTTTGCATCTGAATCGTGATTGATAGGTCGCATACATGGATGGTGCCTGACACATGCTGTTACTACTCAGTGGCAAACGGAGTAAAATATCTGACTTCAGTAAGAAGAAATTGAAAACTCTGAAAAAGTGTCCTTAGCTCAGAAGTAATTAGCAGGTTGTTAAGAATTACTGAAGGTGAACACTGAACAGAGCTCAGGCTTGTTTCAAAACTCTGGTCATCGTCCCCTTCTCTCACATACAGACACACATTCACGCATTAAGTTCAAAACTTATAATTTTTACACATCTCTGTTGTTTTCTTGGTACATTTCCCAGGAAATTTCCAGAAAAATGACTTCAGAAATGAATTGCCTTTTGGTATTCATAACTGACTTTGTGCTCTAACTGTAAGCACACTATAGTGACACTGCAAGTTTGTAGGTACGGTACCAACCAGCATTGCCTCCATCATACAACATATGCCATAAACTGTAATGGTGATGATTCATTTTCATGCTGAATAAGGCTACTTAATTTTTGTTTCTTGTTCCTTTTTCAGTCTAGTGTTTACTTTGTAGTAGTCATTTTAAATTAATTACTGTAATTTTGTGTATGTGTGTGACATTTCTGTTTACTGGTATTTGGGTAATGGGATACTAATTTTTGTTCCAAAAGGTCTTGCTTTACAAATGACTTCCAAAGTATGAAAGACACCTATTAAATGAGTAGCTGGCCTATGTACTTAAGGAGGTTTGGATCTTTTGATAAGTTGTCTTAAGTATTTGTGACTGTAGTGTTTTACTTTATAACTGTGGTGCTTCTCTGGAAATCAGAGATTGTTTCTTTACTCCTCAGGCCACATTTCGCAAAGTGAGAAGAACTGCTCGGTTTGTGGTGCCCCAGTCAGTAAAAGGGCGTTTAGCTGAGCATCTGGGAGTGTGTCCACCAAGGAGGCCAGGCCAGACCATACCTGACGTTCGACCTCGAATGTCGGCTGCCATTGACTTCCAGCGAAGTAGAGCTGGCATTCCCATATTGGACTTGTTTGGTCAAAGAGAGCAGCTTGATTACTTTTCATCTGGGTAAGATTGCTTACCTGCCATGTGTCCTTAAGCTTCTAATATAAATATAGAACAGCAGTTTTTTTTTTAACTGTTTAGCATCTGTTAGTACCACATTTTTATGCATGATGTTAAAGCAAACTTTTGCTTGTTAGTTACATATTTTCTGTGTCAGTTTTTGCCTTTTCTGCTTATGAGTGTAAATTTGAATGATGTGCATTGTAACTCTGTGAAGGTTATTTTCACAGCATAGTGAAAAATGGTATTAATGTGTATTATTATGAAACAGTTTAGCATATTGGTACAAAAAATATAACCATGATAAAACATAGTGGCTCCTACAGTGATCCTTAGTACAACAGGAGAAACCCATTGCAATTATATCATTTTTCTGGGAAAAATAAGTTTGTTCTAATGATGGTTGCTTTGGTTGCAAATGAAATTCCAGTCAGGATCCAAACCAGGTAACTTGTAGAGTTTTATGTGTTGCTGCTTTGCCAGCCCTCACTGTTGTTTATGGAGATATTTTGTTCATTTGTGGCTGTTGTGCTTGAACTGTAGGATTGGGGAACATTGCAGTTGTATATGATATTTTTATTTTCAAGAGCTCTTGACCTTTTCCCTTACTCTGTATTGTTGCTTCACTGGTATCTCCTGAAATTAGAATTACAGAAACTGACATCACAGTTTCAAAGTATTAATCCTTATTGAATGTGATGAGTTCCAGTCCTGGCTGCTTTGACTTTTACTTGTTAGACATATTTTGTTCTTTGTTTTACCTGAGTTCTCTGTAAATGTTCTGTAGCCATACGTTTGTTGTAAGGATAGCTGAATGTCCTGGCTGACTAGTATGTGCCAGTAACCAACAACAACAGTAATAATGTTACATATATATGTGTATATATATATATATGTGTGTGTGTGTGTGTGTGTGTGTGTATATTTGCAAACAGTGTAAGAATTGTGTGATACAAGGACAATTGAGAACTGTGACTAACTACAGACAAAACAAACTAAACTCCGTGCCCTTAGTCCGCACGCGAACTATACTGACAGAGCGGCCGCCACCGGTCGGCGAAGTTAGTGCCAACTTTTGCGGATAGAGGGGTGTCACGTGGTCAGCGCAACGGCTCCCCACAGCCATTAATCTCTGTTTTCTAGACCTGGAGCCGCTACTTTTTTCATTCAAGTAGCTCCTCAATTGACCTCACGAGGCTGAGTGAACCCCGTTCCAGACCCACTACTACTCAGAAAATCTCTTAGCGCCGGGGATCGAACCCGGGACCTCTGTATCTGTAGCCAGAAACTCTGACCAAGACAAGCCAGTGAAATAAATGTTATTTTTTTGTTGAACTGTATGCTGGCATTGTGTTGTAAATACAAAACAAACTACACAAAATGTGTGAAATTTGAAGTCTGTGCAGTAGGAGAGTAGGCTGTAATTTCTGCTCAGAACTCAATGTTCCTTGTCAAAGAGTTTTGTGCTTTGAGTGAAACTTTATTATATATCCTGTCATTTAATTGATGTAATATTTTGTATTGACATTTTTTATATCATTTATCAGATCTGACCATGAGGGTGTTGGCGATTTTGGTGGCAGTGTGTCTATTATGGCGCGCCCTCGCACATCTGCTGCTCGTGCAGCAAGAAGTGTAATGAACAGGAAACGAGTATTTCCATCAGCAAACCATTCAATCTCAAGCATCCGTTCAGCAAGTGGCAATGTTCTCTCTGACACTAGTGACAAAGTGACAGATACAGCATCATGTGACATTATAGACAGCATTCTGAACAGTCAAGCAGTGTGGCATTCCAAGAAGTCTGTGGTTACTATCAAGCGTGATGGAAGTCTGCATGTTAGAAGGGATGGAGAGGGTGGTACTCCTAGAAGGGACACAGGTAACAGTGGTTTAAGTAACAGTGGTGTGAATAGAACTGAAGAAGGTTTGACTGTACGAACAGATGACAGACTGTCACAGATCAGCACTAGTGATGCACCAGTGAATGTTAGTGAAGCTGGTTCTTCTACTTCTGGCCATGTTACACAGGCACCAATGTATCCTGGTCGCAGTGGAGGTGGCAGTGCCCGACCACCCTCTGGTGGTAGTTTTCAGCAGTTTGGAGGTAATAGGTACAGTACTAATCCCTCATATCATGGCTATCAGAGTGGTCGTGGGTATTCAAACTTTCCTCCACCATCTAGTTTTGACTCCCGTGGAACGCGGGCTGGATATGCAAACTATTTGAATAATGGACCGCCACTACCGTTCAGAAGTACTCCGCTTAGGTTTCGCATGACCCCAAGGTATCCCATCCGCAGGCCACTGATGCCCCCAATTAGACCACAGCTGCACCAACAGCAGATACAGCAGATCCCTCCAAGTAATGTAGAGGAGTTCCAGCCTAAAAGTGACAGTTCAGACAGTCAGAAACTTCACTCGGCAAGGCCAGAAGATGAAGATGAGATAGATATATATAGTGATATTGAAGTTGGGGGTGGATCTGGCAGTGGAGGCCGAGGAGGTGGAGGATCAGAACCTGATGATGGTGACAGAAGTGTAGAACTGGGTTATGAAGCTTTGCCTCCACCACCTGTACCTCCTGCAATGCTCATGGGGATGGGTGGGGATGCACTGAGTGATGAAGAGGCAGGCAGTGATACTGAACTTGTAATAGATGACAACATTGCGCCTTCGTCTCCTCCTGACAATTCAGATAGATACGACCCAGAAGAAGCTCTTAGTAAACCAGAAATACCAGAGTCTGAGAAATATGATCCTGCAGAGCCATCAAATGACACTGATGAAGAGGAAGAAGCTGCTGCTAAAGCAAGTATCAATATTCCTTATCCTCCACCTGATACTTGTACAGCAGCAACTAGTTCCCATCTTATAGCCCATTCCTCATCGAATTCCAATGCAAGCTACTTGCATTCCCCAACCTATGGAGACAGTTCTGTGTTGGGTTCTGATGCCAAACTAGCCGCTAGTGGTGCACAAGAAGTATTTAAGGATTGTCTCACTGGCTCCTCTTCCATTGTAGGTAGGGAGATGGGAGTCATTGCTGATGAGCCTTCACAGCGGCATTCATCAGTAGATGATGATGAAGAGGGTGAAGAATGCCCAAACTTTTCTATTTACTCAGCAACAAGCATGGATATTGCTAGAAGAACTGGTGATGATGATGGTGATGATGGTGATGATGACATTCCTCTTCCCAAAGTTAGTGCAGATTCTGAACTAGCAGAAGGTGTGAAAGTTGATAGTGATGGTGGGACAGAAGATAATTGTGTAGTTGATGATAGAGATGAAAATAGCAACCTGAGTGTTGGTGAAGAATTGGTTGGCCATAAGCGAGAATCTGACAATGCTGACCATGAAGAGAAAAACGTGAAACCTCATGTGGGGTCAGAAGACGGTGATATGAGTAATAAACAACCTGGAATCTCTGGCAGGGATGATGATGAATGTGAGAATTACAAGGTGCCAAAAGTGGTTGATACGATCCAAGACCCAGATGTAGCAGGAGTTAAAAAGTTAAGCTTAGTGGAGGAGATCTTTGGGTCAGATGATAATGATAGTGTTTTAGGGGGAGCAACATCTGCAGTTTCAGCAGTTACAGTGAGCACTGTTCCTCAGACTTCTGTACCCCCACTGGGATTGGAAGGGCTTGATACAGAGACTATATCAGAAACAGAAGAAGCCATTAACTTTGAAGATGACCTTAGTCAAGGTGATGGGTTCTTGACTGCAGAAGAAGATGGTGAGATACCTTCTGTCAAAAAGAAAAAGAAGAAGAAATATCGCAAACCTTCCCTTGCAGGCAGTGCTGGTGAAGAAGGTACATCAGCCAAGGATCACAGTGTACAGGATGTAATAGATTGTGAAGAAGGTGAGATTGTTGATGACAGGCCAAAACAACATGAAACAGTAAAGAAAGATAAAAAGACAGAAAAAAAAGAAAAGACAAAGTATGAAAAAGACATACAAAAGAACACTGATGAGAATTTTGATATCACAGCAAAACTGAAAACAGTAACATCAGAAGAAGAAAAGAAAAAGAAAAAGAAGAAGTCTAGTGTTGACAAGACCAGAACATCAAAAGAGAGGGCAGTGCTGAGCAGTAGTGAAAACAAAGATAAAAGCAAGGACAAGTCCACTAAAGCAGATGATGCAAGTATAGCCTGGAAAAAGCTGTCAAAGAGTTCCAAAGAAAGAAATTATCGTGATTCAAAGTCAAAACCTGATGCAGATGTTTCCAAAGGAAAAGAGGCTGGTAAAAAGAAGGACACAGCTGGTAAAGATGGTGCCATGAAGAAGGAAAAGAAGAAGAAAGAGAAACGCAAAGACATGGAAAGATATGATGTACGTAAAGTTGTGACCGATAGAAAGCGCAGAGATGCTTTTGGTCGTGATTTATCCAGAGAACGATCTTACACAAAATCTCGCTCTAGGTCTCGTGGAAGATCATATGACAGGTCCCGAGGAAGATCACGATCAATATCTAGGTCCAGAATAACTCGCTCTAAAGGCAGGTCACCATTGAAGTCAAGAATTAGATCCCGCAGTAGGTCCAGGCTTGAATCAAGAAGTAGATCTCGAATTAGATCAAGAAGTCGATCCAAGACCAGGACAAAAGTGAAATCCAAAGATAGGTTGCGAAAAAGTAGATCTAAAGAGAAACGTCTTAGAGTAAGTAGAAGCAGGAGTAGAGGAAGGAGGAGTAGATCCAGGAGTCGGAGCAGATCGAGAAACAGGTCTCGACTGATATCACGAAGTAGGTCACCTATACGGTCTAGAGAAAGGAGAGACCGAAGCCGAGAACGGAGGGGTTCACAAAGATGTAGGTATCGAGACAGAAGATCCTGGTCTCACTCATGGACTCCATCTTGGTCACGATCCCGTTCATTCTCCTGTTCCTCATACACTCGATCTCATACTCCAACACCTAGGCGCTATACTCGCTCCTATTCCCATTCTTTCTCACGATCATGGTCACGAGAGCGACATAAAAGAATTCCAGTTATTGAGAAGAAATCTGCAGCAATATCCAAGACAGCCAAGAAATTAACTGTGATTGTGCCTAATACTAAGGATGATTCAGAACGACATAGGAAGAAAGAGAAAAAGAGAAAGGAATCAAAAAAAAATAAAGAATCCATCACTGCAGTAGAAAAGCGGAAGAAGAGGAAAGAAAAATCTCCTGCTCCTTCAAAGGAAGTTTTTACTTCAGGGGACAATATCTTGGTTAGTGTTAACTTCAAATCTAATAAAAGTTCTGGTAGCAAAGATGTGTCAGCTACCAGTGGTGCTCTAGCAATGGCAGCTAAGGATTCATCAAAAAGGAAACTGCATGATGGTTCCTTTGAATTGGACAGAGAGTCAACAAAGAAACTCAAGAAGGATAAAGGTAACAAAGAAAAAGCTTCACCACGTCAGAAGAATGGTGGTATATCTGGTGATAAAACTGCAGTTCATTCTGGGGAGAAGAAATCTAAAAAGGGCACACAGAAGGCTGGAAATAGAGCATCAAGAGTAGCAACTCTCATTAACAAGAAACCTGTTGCTATTATAGATCTGGACCAGTCACCCTTCCATGAACAGACTCCCTCTCCAAGAGATCTTATTATTTTGAGTGATAGTGAGGAAGAATGTGTGGCCAAGGAGGGTGACAGGGAAGAACTGACTGATGCAATGAATAATCGTAGAAATATAAGACCAAGCAGCTGCAGCCCAAAGTCTTCAAAACAAGGTACTGCTCCAAGCAGTACAATAGCGCACACCCCTGAATCTCAGTCACCACCAATGAATGCAGTTGGTAGTTACCTTGTGACTAGCACAGGGCCCAAAACTCCACCTGAGCCACAAATCAAGTTTTCAATTGCAGCAAAGCCTCAGTTACGGTCTATCAGCAATCCTTTGAGAGAAGATGAAGAGGACATGATGGCTGACGAGGGTGGGCTTGATGACTTGGATCAACGGATAGAGGAGGAACTGGACAGGGGATTGGGAGAGATGCTTCATAAAGGTCCAAACACACCACCAGAACCACGTGGTCCTACAACACCCTGTTCTCCACCCACTTCTCCTGATGCATATGATCCATTTGATCCTACAAAATCTGGGACCCCATCTCCAGTAGGAGCTTGTACAAGCATGGATGGCCCTCCCAGTCCTGTCCATACACCCACAGAGCAGTTAATACAGCACAGTGTAATAAGTCAAGAATCTCCTATGGTCAGTGATTTAGAGGACCTAGCCAGTAAGTCTATGGAAGCTAGAGTGATAACCCCTACCTTGGTCTGTGTAGAGGAAGGAGCAGACCAGTCAAGTCAGTCACCAGAAAGGTCAAAGCTGTCTATGAGAGGTGATACAACTGTCACAAGCTCACCTTCCATCATTCCTGAAACAACGTCTCTGCCTCCTCCAGTTCCAAGTGATAATGAAATGTCTCAGCCCTCTGACATGGCTGAGGGATCAGAAAAGTCAAAACAGATTTCAGTTAGTGTGCCTCCTCCAGGACCATCAGTTACATTAACAGATCCTAGTACTGCTCAGTCACCAGAACATAGTATTCCAGTGGTAATAACTTCACAGCAACAGAATATGCAGGCCACTCCAGTGAAACCTCAACTTTTCCCCACCACAAATGTGAAGCAGGTAACTCAGCAGCAACCCATAACTTCCACACCAACCCATTCTACAGCATCTGCTCCCGTATTTCCTACTCTTACACCAGCCAATATAGCAAGTATTCTGTGTACGCCACCCCCACCTCTAAGTCGTATGGCAATGTTTAACACTACTGCCATGGCTGTTCCCCAAATGATAATACATCAGCAGCAGCAACAGCAACAACAGCAGACACAGACCCCACAACAGCATCATATTATTGGGTCACCAATTGTTGTGCAGCAAAGGCCACTTCCCAGCATTGTGAGCACTACGCCTGAGAAGCTAATTCTTCCATCTGTGAAGCTTCCTCCAATAAGATCATCAGCAGTGCAGAATGGAGAGCAGACACAGTCTTCACAAAAACAGCCTCAGGATACAACAACAGATGTAGTGGATATGGACCTTGAATCACCCTATTCACCTGGGTCCAGCGAAGGTGATGATTTGTTTGATCCACCAACAGATGTGAAGTCAAGCGGTACGACCACATTGTTCACTGCCTTGAGTAATGAACGGAATCGAACTGTGCCACAGACTGCTAAAAACGCAAGTAAACTCCCTCCTCCACTAGCAGTAATGCTACATAAATCTCCTAGTAAGCCTCCTACCAATCAGGACAAATTTGATGCTATATTTGGTCTCTCACCTCTGCGTGCTGGCAAAACAACACCTTCCCGAGCAACTGGGCGAATAGCTTCCAAGACCCAACATGTTAAGGGTACCAAAGCAAAACAAGGAAGACATGACAAATTTAAAGGTGAGTACTGTACTCGAATCGTGAATGTGTTCAATATGTGTTTCTTTGTAACAGTACAGTTTTTTCCATAATCCATCAACATTATACACTGTTGCCTTTTAAATCAGCACACCTGTTTTGGCATCATGTGCCATTGCAGTGCCTTAATACTCTTTACTGCGAGTAAAATCCAAGAACTGTCATACCATCTTTAGTAGTACTTATGGTATCCATAAAAATTCCAATTTTTTTTATTTTCAAAAAGATTTTTAAATTATTGAAAAACAGCTGATCATATTGGTAATTCAAAAAGCCATTCCCACTTTTATGTCCATAAATATGCCTGGGAAAACTCACCAGTAAACATGCAACACAGATGAATCATTATATATATATTTTACTAGTGCTAAACACACTGTCGTACTCTAATACTTAGCAACAGTAGAACAGTGCAAATATATACAGACTGGACAGTCAAATTGCAGTTGGTGAAGTTATGAAGATTTTTATGTAGGGAATGGCTAACACAGGCTGGAAGGAAATGATCAAAGACTGTGAGACAAGGAATGAAATTACAGGTGGCACTTACTAAAAGGGATTGACTATGAGTGCAGCTGGTGCTGTTTAAAGATTGGTGAAAGTGGAGAAAGGGTTGTAATATAAGATGTGCAAACTCAGATATAAATTTAAAGAAATGCTGTGGATATGTTTTAGGGATACACTTACTAGAGATGTGCAGTAGGTAAGGTTCCCTAGTGCATAAAAAGAACATGAGGAGTTATCATATATACCACTTAAGTATAATTATTTTTCACCGTAATCACCATCTTGGTACATTTTGTGATAATTAAAAAGTGGAATTGGTCTTTGTGAATGGTTACACATGCTGGAACCTGACATCTTTTGTAACGGTTTTTTTTAAATTTGTGCCAAGATGGCTGTGCTTGTGTGTTATGTTTAAAGGTAGTGATCTTCATGGACCTCAGTGAGCTACGTTTAGCAAGTAGTGATTTGTCATTCAGTTTTTATGACCTTGGGAACCCCACTTAATGAAGACCTTTTGTGTATAGAGGGCAGATGATGAGAACTTGCAGAAGTAGTAAAATACATGATTGTTTGTGTGTGTGGGTGTGCGCGCGCGCGTGTGTGCATGCGTGCTCACGCATGTGTGCTTGTGACAGAAAGTTGGCAATACTGTGTTCAAAGTTAAAGGTAACTATTTCAGAGTTTAATTCATGTAAGGGAATTCATAGTCTCAGAATGTTAGAGGACTTTTAAAAACTTTGAATTTTGATAGATAAATTATGATGTATACCTAAACATTATTACAGTGCTGTTTGGATTTTGCTTGAATGGCACATGCGATGCTGAAACCCACATGCCATTGTGTGGTGTGGTAATTTGTGACCTGATGTTTTTATGAATATTAAATTGTGAAACAAATTGCAATATCTTCTTTTATCATTGATTTATGTAGTAATTTGTACAATTTCATAAATCAGGTGGTGTCTTGTTACGCAAATTCCATGGACTTAGAGAATATTTTATGTGTGAGGGTGGTAGTGACTGTGTTAGCAGCTCATGCAGCTCTGGTCACCCAGTAGGATTCAGTGGTATGAACTTGTGAGATGAAAATCTAAGACCTCTGGAATGTTATGATGTGCTGACTGGTAAATAATCTGTAACATTTTGGAGGCAGTTTGCACCTATGAAATATCAGGGAACTAGTAACTAATCAGCAGAGTATAACATCCCAGGAGTTTTCATCAGCATGGCTGTGAGAGCCTCATATCTTAAACTTATGACAGTGTTGATGCAAGCTTCAAATTAAAAGTCGTGTATGTGAAATATATTGAGATTTTATATATAATCAATGTTTTTGATATAAAATTCACATAACATGGTGGGTCACATTTTCCACTGGGGTTGGAACTGAGTTTCTTCATTGAATTCTAAAATTTGTTAATATGAAATTAAATCCATGGTTTATGAAGGGCTGATAAAGTGCAGAATTTGGGAGTTTTATTCCCTGACAAAGGCTTGAGATGAGTTATTGTTTTGAACACATTATTGTTATCCGACTGAACGCTGGTGTTACAAATTACAGTCATCAACACATGACAATCAACATACTGCTGTAAGAAATATATGCCTTCTGCTTTGTATGGAATCTCCTGTCACATGTCTTCATTTAAATGGCGCACATGTACATATTTTAATAATTGCGTTTTTTTAATATTTTTTAGGTAGCAAAAAGGAAATTCTGATTAAAATGGATGAAGACCAACTACAAATTTTGGATGATTTGCCAAGTTCTGCTGTAGAGTTACAGGTGAAGGACAAGGTATATAAATATTGGAACCTGCTTCTGTTTTTGTGCACCCTATTTCCCTCTGCTTCGCATTTTTGAAAACCGTTGTTAAATTGTAGTCACCAGGTCACAGTAATTTCATTCTAGGGGTTCATCAGTAAAGATGTTCTTGAGCATGAAGTTTAAGTGGTTGCCATTTTTATATTAAGCCCTTTGGAATGTTATGCCCTGTCAGCTGGTAAACAGGTAGTGACATTTCAAAGGTTCATAGTGAATATTTTTCAGTTAGAATTGTGTAATGCACCAGAAGACTTGAATCTTCGTGAGCATATAACTCTTGCTTAAAATGAAAGATACTCACCCAAACAACTCACAGTAGCATTTCTCCAGCACTAAACTATACAGTTTAACCATAATCCTCCATTCACAGTTTCCTCAGCTAATCAGGTTCCTTACTCCACAACTATAACTATAGACCCATATCTAACTAAACCCTTAAAAAAAAAAACTCACAATAGCATTTCTCCAACTAATAATCTATGCGGTTCATCCATAATACTCATTCCACTCACAGTTCCCTCAACTAATCAGTTTCTTTATTTCCAAGCCATTAACATACAAAAACCAATGCAGGATACATAACCTCAATATCCACAGCAACATATGTTCCTTACCCAAAACTATAATACATATAAAACTGACAGTGAACACACAACCCCAACCATCACCTAAAAATATAGTCATTATACAAAACCAGTAGTTCTGAATACCACACCTTTTATCTAAAAACTGCTTCTAATATAGAAACCGTAACTCAGCCCTGGTTACAGAAAAACATAAGCCTCCTCCCCCCACACATTTCATCTACCAAAAATTATCCCAAATACAGCAAAAAAGTCACCAGATTCTACAGAAAAAAAGAAGAAAAATATTCTTTCATCCACTTACTGAAAAATCTATGAAAGAAACAAGGGGAAACTACATCTATACACACCCCAATTACCCTTTAATAAAATTGATTAATTGTACAAGTGAGATTTCTTTTATATGCAGGTAATGGACAAAATCATGGGAACAGTTGTGAAAGATTCCCTTTTCTTAATGAATATGGAGTTGGACCACCATTTGCCTATAATGCAGCTTGTATCCTTCTTGGAATAGACGCATATAAGTTCTGAATAATCTGTAGTGGAATATTGTACTAGTATTCATGCAGAATGTCCCATAGCTGATTGAGAGTTGATGGATGAGAGAATGTGCTCTTCACCCTACTCTGTACAACTGACCACATTGGTTCAATGATACTGAAGTCTGGTGATTGTGCTGGCCAGAGAAGATGTTGAAGTGCATCTTCATGCTCCTCAAACCAAGACAATAATTCTGGCTGTGTGTGTGTGGGCAAATTGTAATCTTGATAAATTGCATCCTAGTTAGGAGACACCACAAGATGCCCCTAAAGTGCCCACATAGTCACTGGCAGTAATATGACCATTCAGAGTAACTGTAGGTCCAGCAGAATACCAAGACATTGCTGCCCAAATTATCACAGATCCACCTCCATGTTTCACAGTTGGAACCAGGCATTTAGGATTGTAGGCTTTCTTGGGGCTGATGTCGTCCTTCATGTTGGGAACAACATGAAGGACGACTCATCTGACCATAAGAACTGTGCTCTTCTGGTTTCTTCTGGGTTACTATGCAGTGAGTAGTGGTAAGAAAACTACTCACATAATAACCCAGAAGAGTGCAGTTCTTATCTACTTTGCGGCAGAAGTCTGAAATCATCTGACCATATTTCGTATTTCCAATCTTCAGACGTCCAGGTTTTATGATCATCACATCATCTTTTTCGCCTTTTAGCATTGCTTTCAGTAATCGGAGGTTTACCAGTTGCAGGTGTACCCTGGGTGATGGATTTATGAAGTTCTCATCAAACTGTTTTTGTGGAGACAGGTTCTTCATGATGAATATTGAATTCTGCTGTCATCTCTGCTGCATTAGTTCTGTGATTTTTAGACACAATCCTCTTCATTATGTAATGATATGTTTCACATAGTTTTGGTTTTGGGCCACTAATCCTCTTAGCTGAGTATGTCTTCCCATGATTTGTGTATGCCGTCATAACATGGAAACTGCTGCTCTGGATACACCTTAATAAAGTGGCCATTTTGGTTACAGATGCTCCAGCTAAATGCACACCCACAATCTGTTCTCTTTGAAAATCTGTCAAGTCTCCCATTTTGCAGTGTTTTCATATGAACCTTCAACTAAACAAAATCTGTAATGCATTGATGCTGGCACTACACAGTGTAAACAAACAAGAATAATGAAATATATAACTAATGTTCTTTAAGTGCAGCTAACACTGACAGTTTTATTCTTTTGTTTGTTTAGTGTTTCGATTATTTTCTTGATACCCTGTAAATAACACATCCATCACCCATTGTATTTTCTTAGTAAAGTAGGATATCTGTATTACCTGAAGCTGGTCCCTTTGGACTGAAACATGTTTGTAATAACCCCCATATACTAATATTGAAAACCTGTGAATTGTGATTGATGGATTTTTTGTATATACTTCCCTATTTCTTTGATAATTTAGACGTATCTACACAGTATTACAAGTAATACTCACTGCATTGTCTTAGTGATCCAAAATTGTTTTGTCAGTACTTGCTGTAGTTACATATTCAGTGGACATTGAGGTCAGAAATACAAGGGGAATGGTTGTTTGCATGAATTACCTTAGTATTGGGATCATCAGACACGGCTTTTCCTCTGAAAAATGTTGCCAAAACTTTACACCATCTTGGAATCCTAAGGTATAATTCTGACGCACAGTCGAGAAATTTTTTGTCATGAGTTTTGCAACACAAAGACTTGTATAGTTGATACCAGTCAGTATCTGTTGTCAGATCTGTAAATGTTTCTTGATTAATTGCTAATAAAAAAAAGTCTACACTCATTACAAAGTATCATGAGGACTTAGGAGAAATGGAAGCATAGCTCCACATATGTTTACCTCCACCCTGATTGGAGCTGAGACTGCTTCAGTCCCAGCTCCATTAGCCCAGGAAGAGTCCCCAGCACCCGGTGGATATGACGTTGTCCTTCAGCTCTTAGCCTAGTCACTGTTCTGTCTGAGCTACAGTCTATGTAGTGGGCAGTATTCCCCTCTGTTCTGCTGACTAACATGGGATTCTAAAACAAGTTAGCTGAAAGGTTTATGATCTTCAAACAACCAGAATGTTTATTTGTGAATACAGAAAGTTATTTTCTCATACTGTAGTTCCATTTTGTTTGTAATACTGTGACTTAGTTTTAAATATATTTAATAAAATATTTCTTCCCCAAAACTTTCCTTCTAATATGTTTATCTCATTCTGTAGTATATCTAATGGAGTCTTGTAGAGCCTTGTAGGGGTTTTAAGAGATTTAATTAAAACTGTTAAATTGTGTAATTTAAATTGGTAGTTTTACATATTTCACCTAGAATTTAATTCTGGCATCAGAAGGTTAAAAATTGATGGTCTGTCAGAATATGCTGAATAAAGATGATTATTTGGAGATGGACAGAACCTGCACAGGTGGTAAATGTTTTTTTTATCATAATGATTGTTCTGGTCACTTTCAGTTCTTGAAAAAATTGAATCGACAAGAAAGGGTAGTAGAAGAGGTGAAATTGTCACTGAAACCTCACTATACCAAGAAGCACATTACGAAGGAGGAGTACAAAGAAATTCTTCGACGTTCCGTTCCCAAGGTAGGTCTAATCACTGTTGTCACATTACATACAGTAAGCACAGATTAACTGTACAAGGCATGGTTTTTTGTTTTTCTTGTGCTATTTAAGGCCTTGAGGGTTGTTTGAGCGTGCATCTTCCTCATGAAATAAAGTGAAATGCCAACTTGATGCAGCTAGGTAATTTTATTGATGTATTCTTAGCTCGACATGTTTCGGGTACATACGCCTATCATCAGGAGCATTAGATGTTGAGTTGCAGCATATGGTTTTCTGCACCGAGTTTTTGGATGGGTGGT